>Ga0310120_10001216_pt1 | contig 19454 bp, 20 predicted proteins | sample CB27_AW_983_MG_FD_203506 | JGI IMG/M metagenome (GOLD analysis project Ga0310120, IMG submission 203506) | Marine microbial communities from Western Arctic Ocean, Canada - CB27_AW_983 | ecosystem: Environmental > Aquatic > Marine > Oceanic | place: Canada: Western Arctic Ocean | collected...
CACATCTCGTTGATCTTCACCAGGTGCGGGAACGACGACATCAGGTTCATCGTCCCGAAAGCCGCCGCCGTCTCGTACTCGACCTTGTGGTGCTTGGTGCCGGCGAACTGCCCCTCTTTGACGCTCATGTGGCCGCCGCAGGCCATGGTGCAACGCCAGCAACCGTATTTGCGGTCCTGGTAGTCGTCGATGAGCATGTCCTTCTCAAAGGCGTCCCGGCCTTCTTTGAAGTCAACGTTGCTCTGACCGCCCCAGTTCTTGATGGGAGAGTCGCCCGAATAGGACGACTCACCGGTGATGCCGATTGTGCCGTAGTCAACGAAACTGTCGTGCGCGCCCTTACCTTCGGCGGAAAGTTCTTTTCCAGTGGGCAGGTAGCGGCGACGGGTTTCGGCCGCAGCCGCACTATCGGCCATCGGGAGTTTCTGGTTGCCGCGGGCGACGATCGCCTTGATCCTCTTCGACCCCATCACCGCGCCGACCCCGGACCGTCCGGCCGCCCGTCCGTAATCGTTCATGATGCTGGCGATGAAAGAAAGGTTTTCCCCCGCCTGACCTATCACGGCCACCTGGGCCTTGCTGATACGCCCGTCGCCGCCGTACTCCTTCTGCAACGCCTCCTCGGCTTCGTTGGAGTCCTGTCCCCAGAGATCGCCGGCTTCGTGCAGGCTCGGCTCGCCGTCATCTAGCAGCAGGTAGACCGGCTTCTCGGAGATGCCGGAGAAAATTATGCCGTCGTAGCCGGCGCCCTTCATGGCCGGACCGAACGTGCCGCCACAATTGGCGTCGCCCCAGCCGCCCGTCAGCGGCGACTTGCAGCACACCACCCAGCGGTTGCCCTCGATGCTCGGACTGCCGGTCAGCGGGCCGGTGAAGAAAGCGAGCAAATTCTCGGGCCCCATCGCGTCCACCCCCGCGGGCATGCGCTCGTACAGAAGGCGGGCGGCCAGGCCGTAGCCCCCGACGTAGTCGCGCAAAATATCGTCCGCGATCACCTCATCCGTCAGAGTGCCCGCGCTCAGATCCACGTTCAGGATCTTGCCCATGAAGCCGTTTGCCATCAGCCCACCTCCTGCGGGCGTTCGCCCACCCGTAATTGATCGCTTCGGTCCCGGGATCGTTTTTCCCGGATTTCAGGTCTACACTAGTCTATAACCAAGACTCAGGGTCCAGCAATTCATGGCGGCCGATGATCGGTTTGATGCGGCGCGGGCCGCGTCAATACCCGCCGCCGGGAAGAATTCGATGATTGACTTGGAAGGACGGGCCGGGCTGGTTACAGGATCGGCCACCGGCGCCGGCGCCGCCATCGCGCTGGCTCTGGCCGAACGCGGCGCGGGCGTCTGCATCAACTATTCGGTTTCGCGCGCCGAAGCCGAGGAGACGCTGGCCAGGGTGAAGGCGCTGGGCGTTCCGGCGACGATTTACCAGGCAAACGTCGGCGACCGAGAAGCGAGCGCGGCGCTCGTCGAGCACACAGTGGCCGAATTGGGCCGACTGGACGTGCTGGTGAATAACGCCGGCATTACCCACTTCGTGGCCCATACCGACCTGGACGGCATGACCTCGGACAAGTGGGACGAGATCCTGCAGGTAAACCTGAAGGCACCCTTCTACGTGGCGGCGGCGGCGATGCCACACCTGAAGAAATCGGACGGGGCGGCGATAGTAAATATCTCCTCGGTGGCGGGAGTCACCGGATCGGGAAGTTCCATCGCCTACGCCGCCTCGAAAGGAGCGCTGATCACCCTGACCCAGTCGCTGGCGCGAGCGTTCGCGCCGGAAGTGCGGGTGAACGCCTTGGCGCCCGGCGTGATCCTGACCCGCTGGGTGGAGGGAAAGGACGATTTCGTAAGTGGCTACATCGAAAAGACACTGATCAAGAAGGCCTGCTCGCCCGAGTCGATCGCCCACGCGGCCGTGTTCCTGATCGAATCCGAAGTGGTGACCGGTCAGACCCTTATCATGGACGGCGGCCTGACACTCGGGTAACGCGGAGACCGTTCAAAACTTGGAAGTTAAAGAGCCCGGAGAAGCGAGCTTCCCCGGGCTCTTGCCGTCTTACGGACACGGAACTATTCGGACATGCTGAAGGGTGGGTACTGTTCGACCAGGCCGAGTTGGAAGCAGGTAACCCGGTGCTGCCAGCGGGCCACGCCGACAAGGATGTCAAAAGCGAACTGAGGGAAGCTGCCAGTGAAAATCACCGCCCACGGGGTGATAAGAAACACGAGCGTCGCTACGATCGCCATCACCCAGAGCGCGATCAGGTGAGGGATAAATAGGATCACGATGATCGGGTTCAGGATGCGAGCCGCTGCCAGGAGTCGATTACCCGCTTCCGGCAGTGCACAGCCGGCGTCGGCCGGGTAGTCGGCCTCAGTGGCGAAAGGCGGGCACGCGTCCACAATGCCGCAGAGCCAGGCGTTCACCCGCCAGTTCCAGCGCAGGTATCCGAGCACGAAGCTGTGGAATCCTGGCGGAAGGTTGCCGGTGAGCAGCACGGCCCAGTAGCCAATCCAGGCCACGATGAGCGCCGCCAACCAGTAGAACGTCAAGACGATCACGTGCGGCACCGCCAGGATGAATTTGATCAATAGGATCAGCAGCACGGCCATCAAGCGTGATGGCGCCTCCGGTTTCTCGGCCCAGAGCGTGGCCGAATAGTCGGATTTGGGCGCTGAGGCCCCGGTGTCTTCAGTCACGATTCGCTGCCCGCGACGATGAACGTTGACCACGGCATCATAAATGGGTTGACATACAAAATACTAGAGTTCGCGGGCCACAAGACCGGCCCCGGTCCACGCCAGAGCGGGTGGAGTCCCCTCCCTACTCCCCTTCCAGCCGCTTCATCACCTTCTTCCCAATCCGGAAGCTGTTCTTCGTCGATGGAAACTCGCGCTTGCGGATGGCTTCGATGTACTGCTCCACGATGTAGGTCGTGGCGTTCGCCGAATCGCCGAAGCGCCGCGAATGGCGCGGCAGGAAATCGGGATTCCACCCGGCCACGTCGTGCAGCACCTGAATCTCGCCGTCGCAGTCCGGCCCGGCGCCGATGCCGATAGTGGGAATCGAGAGGCGCTCCGTCACCAGCCTGGCCAGTTCGTGCGGAATCGCTTCCAGTACCACCGCGAAAGCCCCCGCACCTTCCAGCGCCAGCGCGTCGTCCAACAGGCTCCGGGCCGAGTCGTAATCCCGCGCCTGCGCGTGAAAGCCGCCGAGTTGGTGCACTGACTGAGGCGTTAGCCCCAGGTGCCCCATCACCGGCACCCCGGCCATGGCGATGGCGTGGACCCGGTCCGCCACCGCGCGACCGCCTTCCAGTTTCACCGCGTGCACGCGACCTCGCTGAATCAGACGCCGTGTGTTGCGCAGGGCCTGGCGGTCGGATTCCTGATAGCTGAGGAACGGCAGGTCGGCGATCAGCAGGGTGTCGGTGGCTCCGCGCGACACCGCCCGGGCGTGATGCACGATGTCGCGCACGGTCACCTGGGCCACCGAGTCGTAACCCAGCACGTTGGTGCCGACGCTGTCCCCGATCAAGATCCCATCGATGCCGGCCGCCTGCACGGCGCGCGCGACGGCGGCGTCGTAGGCGGTTAGCAACGCCAGCTTTTCGTCCGAGCCCTTCCGGGCGCGAAATTCGGTGATCGTCAGGGCCATGGCCGCTACCGCCGTTTGAGAAGGATGGGTCCCGATTCTCGCACGACCGGGAAGCCCCGCGCCTAGCGCAGGGCCTTGTAGGTGTTTTTGGCCAGCGCGAGCTCCGTGAGTTCGACCCCCAGACCGGGTCGCTCGGGAAGGCCCAGGTAGCCGTCCTTGTGGGTCGGCTCGAAGGGATGATCCACCAGCCCGTAGTGCTCGGGCAGTTCGTAGGGGAACCACTCCTGAATCACAAAGTTGGACGTGGCGAAGTCGGCGTGGACGCTCGCCGCGGTCGCCACCGGGCCATTGCAGTTATGGGGAGCGATGCCGATGTGATAGGTCTCGGCGTGGGCGGCGATCTTGCGAATCTCGGCGATGCCGCCGCAAATTCCGACGTCGGGCTGAATCAGGTCCAGCGCCTGCTTTTCTATGTATTTGCGGAAGCCGTAGCGCGTGTAAATCCGCTCGCCCGAGGCGATGGGGATATCGACCCGGTCGGCGACCTTCTTCATGGCGTCGACGTTGGTGGGTTCGATCGGCTCCTCGTAAGCCATCGGCGCGTGCGGGGCGAATTTCCGGCCGAAGCGAATCGCCGTGCGCACGTCGAGCCAGCCGTGGACTTCCACGATGATGTCGATGTCGGGTCCGACCGCCTCGCGGACTGCCGCCACTCGTTCGACGATGGGCCCGTCGTTGAAGGCGTCGATGTGCTTCGGCGGAATGGCGTCGCTCAGGGTCGGGCTGCCCATGAACGGGTCGAACTTCATCGCCGTGAATCCGTCGTCGACCACCCGTTTGGCGGCGTCGACGTAGCCCTGCAACTTGCCGGCGGCGCGGGCCTCCATGTACCAGCCGTTGGCATAAAGGCGAATCTTTTCGCGGCACTTGCCCCCGAGGAGACGCCAGACCGGAACGTCCAGCACCTTGCCCATGATGTCCCAGCAGGCCTGCTCCAGACCGCTGAGCCCACCCATAAAGAGGACGCCGGGATTGCGACCCCAGAAACTCTCGCGGTAGGCGCGGTCGTAAAACGCCTCGATGTCCATCGGGTCGCGACCCACCAGGTGGTAGGCGGCGATCTCCCGGGCCGCCGCTTCCGTGCCCATCGCGCCGGTGCCGTAGACCGGGGTGCATTCGCCCGTGCCGATGACGCCGGCGTCGGTGTGGACGCGGACGAACACCAGATTTCGCCAGGTGGAGTTGATGACGTGGGTCGTGACTCCGGTAACTTTCACCCTGAATTTCCCTTCGACCTCATGCCGGTATCGCGAATGAAAGTTACCAGAAACCTTCGGGTCGCTCAGGCAATCGCGAACTTCGCCAGCGCCTCGCGGTTCACCTCAACCCCCAGGCCGGGCGCGTCCGGAATCGCCACACAGCCGTCCGCGTCCACCGGCGGCTCTCCGCCCAGCAACTCCATACGAATCGGATTTTCGGTCACGTCGTACTCCAGCAACGGCGGCGCCCCGAACTCGATACCCGGGCTCTCGGGCATCGCGGCCAGCAGATGGGCGCTGGCCATGATGTGCAGCGAGTCGGCCCAGCAGTGCGGAAAGCAGGCGGCGCCGTGCGCTGCAGCCACCGCCGCCACATCCAGGCAGGCGTGGAATCCGCCGGCCCCGCTGAGGTCGGGCTGCACCATGTCCATGGCCCGGGCCGCCAGTGCCTGCTGGAACTCGCCCAGATCGGCGTAGCCTTCCCCGCCGGCAATCGGGACCTCCAGCTTCCCACGCAGTTCGCGATAGGCATCCAGTTGGCGCTTCGGCAGGGGCTCCTCGTACCAGAACACGCCCAGGTCGTCGAGGGCGCGGCCGACTTCCAGGGCCACCGGATACGAGTACGCGCAGTTGGGATCGACGGCGACGCGCATCACGTCCCCGGCGGCCTCAAGCACGGCGACAACGTCTTCAAGATCCTGCTCCGGGGCGACCCGCCCGATCTTCATCTTGTAGTAGCGGAAGCCGCGTGCGCGGGCATCGGCGACTTCCTGCCGCAATAGATCGCGGCGGTCAGGCAGGTGATCGTAGTAATAGCCGCCGGAGGCGTAGGCGGGTACCCGGTGGCGCTGGAGGCCCAACATTCCAGACACGGAAATGTCCAGAGATCGGCCAAAAGCATCGAGTAGAGCGGTCTCGATGGCGGCTACCACGTTGCGGCCGCGTCCGTGGACCGGCATGAGACCGGCCAGCAGAATGCCCCAGTCGCGCAGATCTTTTCCGGGCAGCAGTTCGGCGGCGGCCGCCAGCCGGTCTTCACCCCCGCGAGCGCCGCCAGCGGCCGAGCCCCAACCCGAGATTCCGTCGGCGGTGACGACTTCGACCACCAGCGCCGGCCGGGTGGGGTGGGCCGTAACCGAGTTCCAGGCAGTGTGCTCGAGTTCGCAGGTGAGATGGTGGACGTTAAGCGCCTGAATCTTCATCGACGGCTCCCGGGGGTGGTTGGATTGGCTATAAACGACCGCCAAAGCGCCAGCTAAGCTTGCGGCTGAAGTTCGCCCCAAGGTAGCCATTCTTTGTCCTTGTTTGCAATCGGTCGGAGGCGGCTAGCGGCGCTACTGATGATGGCGCTGGTGGCGGCCGCGGCAGTCTTGCTCACCGGCTGCACTGGATCCCGACCTTCCGAAGATTCAGCGCCAGTCGCGACAGTGGCCCCCCTGGAAGTTGCGCCAACGGCGCAAACCGCGAAAACGGCCCGGGAAGACCTGCTTAAGGCAGCGCCGACAGAACCAGCGGAACCGAATAAGAATGGACTGTCGGCGACGGCTGTGCTGGCAGAGGCCGCGCCGGTGGTGTCGGCGATTCGCGGCCTGCCGGCGGTGGACATCGAGCCCGGCCTGCTAAATCGCGAAGAGCTCGCCGCCTACCTGCTCGAGGTCATCCTGGAGGATCACCCGCCTGAAGAACAGGCGATGGACAACATCGAATGGAGCCTTCTGGGGATTCTGGCGCCGGGTGAGGACATCCTGGAAGTTCAGCTCGAATTGCTCAGCGAGGACGTCCTGGGGTTCTACAACCAGGACGAGAAGACGATGTTCGTAATCGGCGAGGGCGATGCCGGCCTCGGGATGCTGAAATATGTCTTGACCCACGAATACGTCCATGCGCTGCAGGACGCCGCCTTTGACCTCGGAGCCATCGACGAGGCCATCGGTACCCATAACGCGGACGCGTCCGCTGCCTTCACCGCGCTCGTCGAAGGCGACGCGACCGTGGCCGGCGTGGTCGCGTTTTTCCAGGTGGTGACCCAGGAGGAATTGACCGAGTTCCAGATGACGCCGGCCCGGACTCCGAGTTCGATCCCGAGCCGGGCGCGAACGTTTCTGGAGGATCTGCTCAGTTTCTCGTATACCTCCGGGCAGGCCTTCGTCGAGCGCCTGATCCAGGTCGGCGGCTGGGAGCGGGTCGATGCCGCCTACGCCGATCTGCCGGTCTCTACGGAACAAATCCTCTATCCGGATAAGTACCTGACTGGCGAGCTGCCGCAGGACGTAGAGGTACCGGATCTTAGCGAGTCGGCGATGTTGGGCTGGCGGGAACAGCGGCGCAACGTGATGGGCGCCTTCTTCCTCGATCTCCTTTTCGGCGGATTCGTGCCCGGAAATCTGCTGGCCGATGGATGGGGCGGGGACGAGTACGTGATCTACGAGAACGGCATGGACAACTTGCTGATCTTGAAGATGCGCTGGGACCCGCCGGCCGCCAATCTGTTCTGGGACAACGCCACGTTCTTCCTGCAGGAAAACTGGCTGGACCCATTCCAGGCCGAGCCAGGGCGCACGCTCGTGGCGGGCGACCTGGTCACCTGGGAGAAGGACTTTCGCGCCGCCCGGCTATTTCGCGATGGTGACGACATCTACCTGGTGGTGGGCACAGACTCGGCCGCCGTGGAACGGGTATGGGATCAGTTGACTGGCTAGGCCCCCGCGAGGCTGATGTCCCAAACAGTGCTGCCGAATTACAGCGCGTCAACCATTCAGAAAGAAAGCTACCTTAGACAGTGCCTTAGGCATCTAGCTCTTGAGAAAGGCCTTCCACGCGGAATCGACGACGGACCGCAATTCCTCGACCGAGCCCGAATTGACGATGTAGTTCACCGGGACCCCGGGCCGGCGCTCCTTGAAGGCCCGCTCCTTCTCGGCGGGATCGGTCTGGGTGTCCAGTCGCTTCTCTGCGCCGGCGCGATCGAGTTGCCGCTGTTCGGCCAATCGGGCGATCTGCTCATCCCGCAGCGCGGTGACGATCCACAGTTCATCAACGAAATCCGCGCTGACCCCTTCGGCCAGCCGTATGGCTTCGATGACCGCGGGCGTGGCCGGAGGCCGGCTTTCGAGCCGCTCCCGGATGGCCTCCCCAACGGCCGGATGGACGATCCGTTCCAGTTCGAGCATGGCCTCGCGGTCACCGAACACGATCGATGCCAGTTCCACGCGGTCGATGTCCTCGGACCCGGCGACCGACTCGCCGAACCGGGCGGTCACGGCATCGAAAACGGGGGTGCCACGATGGTAAAGCTCGTGCACCACCGCGTCGGCGTCGATCACATGGGCGCCGCGCTCGGTGAGCATGGAGGCGGCGAGCGATTTACCGGCGGCGATATTGCCGGTGATGCCGAGGATCTTCATGGGAGGCGAATGCTATCCGAATCCGGGGAAACTTCGGGACTGTATCCAGTAGCCTGAGGATCGGATTCAGACGTGCGAGATAATCGAACGGAGTTCGGAATGGCGAAGGAGCGACCGACGATCGCGGTGCAGATGTACTCGGTGGACGAGCATCTGCAGACCGTGCCGGACTTCGAGAACACCCTGCGGCGGCGGCGAGAGGTCGGCTATGAGGCGGTGCAGTACGCGAACCGGGGCGTGTTGGGCGGTGACGAGCCGGAGATCGACGTGGGCACCGCGCGCCGAATGCTCGACGACAACGGCCTGGCCTGCCTATCGGAGCGCCGACCATGGTCGGCGCTCCGCGGACGGACGCAGTCGGAGATCAAGCGGGCGCAAACCCCGGGTTGCGAAGTGCTCTACGTAAATTTCTTGGAACCCCCCTACGACAGGTTCGATCCAGCGTCCTACCGGGCCTTCGCTCGCGATTCGCTCCCGGTCGTGGAGGCAATGGAATCCGCCGGGCTGAGTCTCGGCTATCACAACCACGCCCACGAGCTCTTCCACCCCAAAACCGGCGGGGAGTCGATCTACGACCTGCTCCTGCGCGAATTCGACCCGCGGATCGCGATCGAGCCCGACGTGTATTGGATCGCCTACGCCGGCGCGAACCCGGCCACCTGGTTGCGGAATCTTTCCGGGCGCGTGAAGGAAGCCCACGTCAAAGGGGCCGAGGTCGTGCCGGACGATCGGTACGAAATGGTGAAGCTGTTCTTCGCCCCCGTCGGCGAGGGAAACCTTGACTGGGACACCATTATCCCCGCCGGGCGGGAAGCGGGAGTGCAGACCTGGATCGTGGAGCAGGATATCTGCCAGCGGGACGCCTTCGACTGCATGCGGTCCAGCTACGAGTTCCTGGCGGCGCGGGCCTAGGTTTCGATGATGACAGCCGAATCGAGGAAGGGATCGGAGGAGGCGGTGAAGGAGCCCGCGGAGCGGGCCCTGGCGCTGGCGATGGCGCAACTGGGCCAGGTGAGCCCGCTGCCGGCGGTCGGGGCGGTGGTGTTCCGAAACGGGGGTGCCGTGGCCGCTTCGGCCACGGCACCCCCTTCAGGACTTCACGCCGAACGCCGGGCGCTGGCCGCCGCCGGTGACGCGGCCCGGGGCGCCGACCTCTACGTCACCCTGGAACCATGCGATCACCACGGCGCCACCCCTCCCTGCACGGAAGCCATCATCTCCGCCGGGATCGCCCGGGTGTTCGTCGCGGTACGCGATCCAAATCCGGTGGCGGGCGGCGGAGTGGAGCGCCTGCGGGCCGCCGGGATTGACGTGCATATGGGGATGGGCGGGCCGGCGGCGGCCGAAATTTACCAGGGCTTTTTCAAATGGACGGAACATAAACGCCCCTACGTCACCGCGAAGTGGGCGATGTCGAAGGACGGCAAGATCGCCGGCCCCGGCGGCAAGACGCTTCAAATCTCCGGCGCCGAGTCGCGCTTGCGGGTCCATGAAATGCGACGTCGGGCCGACGCGCTCCTGGTCGGCAGCGGGACCGTGCTGGCGGACGACCCGCTCCTTACCTGCCGGCTGGGCGGCTACGCCGGGAAGCAACCCCTGCGGGTGGTACTGGACCGGCGCCTGCGAATCCCGCCAACCGCAAAGATGCTCCAGACAGACGTGCCCGGGAACACTCTTATCGTCACCGCTCCCGGAGCGCCGGAGGACCGGGTGGCGGCGCTGCGGGACGCGGGCGCTGAGGTCGTGGTGTTGGAGAAAGTGCCGGAGGCACTGCTGGACGAACTCGGCCGGCGCGGTGCGCTGAATCTCCTGGTAGAGGGCGGAGGCGAGGTGCTGCGGGCGTTCTTCGCCGCCGGGCTGGTGGACCGGGTCGAGGCCTTCGTCGCGCCCTTCGCCGTCGGAGACGGCGTCGCCATGCCTGTCACCGGCACGGAACCGACCGAATTCCGGCGAGCGACCGGGTCCGGTGCCGTATCCTTTCAGGACAGCGGGGAGGACGTTCAGATCACCGCGATTGTGAACACCTACGGCCCCGCCGAACAAATCGTCTAGACGGGACAGAGCGATGTTTACCGGCATCATCGAAGAACTCGGCACGGTCGTGTCGGTGGAGCGGCGGGAGGGGTTGCAGACGTTCGCGATCGGCGGCGACCAGGTCGCGGCCGAGATGGAGCCCAGCCGCAGCATGTCCGTAAACGGGGTCTGCGTTACCGCCGTCGCTACCCGCGAGGGCGGCTTTACCTTCGAGGTCATGCCGGAGACGTTGCGCCGCACCAACCTCGGCGTATTGGAACCCGGCGACCGGGTGAACCTGGAGCGGCCACTGGCCGCGAACGGCCGCCTCGACGGGCACATCGTGCAGGGGCACGTGGACGGCACCGCGACCATCACCGGAATATCCCGGGACGGGGAATCGCTCCTCTTCGATCTGGAGACCACCCCGGAAGTGGCCCGCTACATCGTCGAGAAGGGCTTCCTGGCGCTGGACGGCGTCAGCCTGACCGTCACCTACTGCGAAGGCACGCGATTCGGGGTGGCGCTGATCCCTTATACCATCGAGCACATCGTGATGGGCACGGCTGTCGTCGGCGACCGGGTGAACGTAGAGGTGGACCTGCTGGCCAAGTACGCTGAGAAGATGCTGGCGGCACAGTCCGAAGCGACAGGCAAACGATGAACGAAGAAGACACCCGCTTCACGCCGGTCGAGGGCGCGATTCGGCGATTCGCCGCCAACGAGACCGTCCTCATCGTGGCCGAGACCCCCGGGCTGGAGTGCCGCTATTGCGCGCCCGCCAACCTGGTAACCGGCCCCTACGTGAGCTGGCTAACCCGTCGCAGCGAATCTCCGCTACTGGTCGCCATGGACCACGCTCGACTGGAAGAACTCGGCATCGACCTGGTCAGTCGAACCGGCACCGAGACAAGTTTGCGGCGTCCTTTTTTCGCCGAAACCGTAGACCTCCGCGACGAGGCCCATCCCGGTTCGCCCCGTGGTTATTCAGCGACCATACGGGCGCTGGCCGATCCCAACTACGGCGCCGCCGACTTTTCAAAGCCGGGCATGGTCCGGCCTATCCGGGCGACCGAGGGCGGCGTCTTGCGGCGCGCCGGATTCGCCGAGGCGGCCGTGGATCTGGCTCATCAGGCCGGCATACCCCCCGTGGCCGTCCTCAGCCGGATGGTTAACGCCGAGAGCGAGGACCCCTCTCTGGATGAGGTCTTCGCCGTGGCCGACCAGGAGAACCTGGCCGTCATCAGATTGGCCCACTTGATTGAATTCCGCCGGCGCAGCGAAAAACTGGTACGGCGGATGGCCGAAACAGTGCTGCCCACCGAGTACGGCGAGTTTCGCGCCTACGCCTTTCGCGACCTCACCACCGGCGAGGATCACATGGCCGTGGTCAAAGGCGATATCTCCGGCGAGCCGCCGCTCGTGCGGGTACACGACGAATGCCTCACCGGCGACGCCTTCGGCTCATTGCGTTGCGATTGCGGCCCCCAGCTGGAGGCGGCCTTGCGAATGGTCGCCGACGAGGGCCGGGGCGTCGTGTTGTACATGCGCCAGGAGGGTCGCGGAATCGGCCTCGCCAACAAGCTCCGGGCCTACGCCCTGCAGGACGGCGGGCTGGACACCGTGGAGGCCAACCTGGAGCTGGGCTTTCGGCCGGACGAGCGCGACTACGGCGTCGGGGCGCAAATCCTCACCGAGCTTGGTCTCTCGCGAATCCGCCTACTCACCAACAACCCCCGCAAGCGAATCGAGATTTCCGGCTACGGACTGGAGATCGTGGAACAGGTGCCGCTGGTAATTCCGCCTGGCGAGTACAACGCCAAGTATCTGGCCACCAAGGAAAAGAAGATGGGGCACGTGTTCCGTTGATGAGTCCGGCCAGGGCTTGAATCGCTGATGGCGCCGGAATTTAAGGGTTCCCTCGATGGCCGGGGACTGAGCTTCGCCGTGGTCGTCTCGCGATTCAACGAAACCTACACCGAGCGGCTGCTGGAGGGGGCGCTGAAGGCCCTGGCCGAGGGTGGGGTGGCGGACGATGGAGTTGATGTACTCCGCGTACCCGGCGCGTTCGAAATTCCGCTGGTCGCTTGCCGCTGCGCCGGCAGCGGCAAGTACGCCGCCGTGATCTGCCTAGGAGCGGTAATCCGCAGCGACACCCCGCATTTCGATTATGTCGCCGGGGAGTCGGCTCGGGGCATCATGAACGCCGGCATGGAGGCCGACGTGCCCGTGATCTTCGGCGTGATGACCCTGGAGGACGAGCAGCAGGCGGAAGTGCGCACGCAGCCGGACGAAACCAACCGGGGTTACCAGGCTGCGCAGGTCGGTTTGGAGATGGCGACGCTGCTGCGCTCGATCTAAGTTTTACGCCGCGGAAGTCGGAGCGGTGGCGTTCAGGGCCAGCTCTACGGCGTCCGGCAAGTTGGCGGCGACAAGCTCGTGTTTCACGGTGGAATCGTCGGCACGATCCAGAAACACGGCGATCATCCCGGCCGCCGTCGCCCCCGCCACGTCTTCCCCGTAGGTGTCCCCGATCAGAGCCGCCTGGTGGGGGGCGACGTCGGCTTTCTGCAGCGCGATGTGGAAGATGCGCGGATGCGGCTTTTCAAATCCCACCCCGGCCGAATGGATAATGAAGTCGAACAGCTCGCCGATCCCAAGGTCGTCCAGGATCATCGGCAGCAGATAGCTGAAATTGCTGAGGACGCCGACCCGGCAACCGGCGGTGCGGGCGCGGGCGACCGCCTCCGCCAAGTCGGGGAAGACGCGGCCCGGAAAGGTGGCGGCGAGGATGGCCGCGACTTCGGCGTCGCTCAGGGGACAGACTCCGGGCCCGCCGATCCCGTCGATGATGATCTGGCCGCACTCGCGGCGCAGCTCTTCCAGCTCTTCCCCGGTGCGCACCCCGCGCTGGCGATGGCGATAGTGGTTCATCTCCTGCTTCAGGGCCGCCGCGAGCAGATCGTGCTCCACCTCCACGCCACCCTCGGCCAGCCCCCGGCGAAGATCGGCCGTGGGGTCGTCGGAATCGCCGCTGGTGAAGATCGTCCCATAAGCGTCGAAAAAGATGACACGCGGCGATTCGGTGCCCGGCAAGGCTGCCTCCGGCAGCTCATGTTTTGATACCACTTCGCGAGAGGCTGCCACCGCCAGTTTATCCGCTGTCTCCGCCCACTCTAGCTTTCACCTGGCCGCCTACTCGCCGGGGGCTGACTATGCGTTCTCAGTCCGAACAGACTCCCGCAGGGAGCGGCGCAGACCGACGTACTGAAGCAGCGCGAACAGAGCCACGATGTCCGCGCCAATCACGACTTACCATGCCCCGCCGACCGTGAGACCCAGGCTGTTGCGCAATAGCAACGCGGCCACGCTGCCAAACACCCAGACGAGATCGAGCGCGATGACCGTACGCACAAGCCTGGGTGACATCGTCAGCCGCGATCGCAGCCAGAGCAGGGCGTTGCGCAACAGGTTCCGGCGCCGCCCCGTCATTGTTCCTGCGACAGTTGCTGATGTAGTCATGGCTCCTTGCCTCGCTTTCGGCGCGATGGGCGCCGGTGGTGGATTCATCCACGCCGATAGTGCGTGCACGGGTACTGCCGGGGATACATGAAACGCTGCCATCCGCTGCCATTTTTCGGTGGATCCGGATCAGGTGGACGGGTTTTCCAGTTCGCGCAGGTGCCGGGCGATGAGCGCAGCAGCCTCGTTTTGCCAATTGTGCAGCGTGCGCTCGGGCACCGCCGCGGCAAACCACTTCATGGCCTCTCTGAGGGTGCCGTCAGTGGGGAGCCGGCCGAGCCGGCGGCTGTAGGGACGGATGCCGGCGACGTATGGGAAATAGAGCGAGTTGTAATGCCGCCACTCATCGCTGCTGCCGAAGGCCTCGGGCGAATCAGGCTTGAGCCTATCGATCGCCTCGGCCAGCAGTTTCTTGAGCCCGGCGGCCCGTTGCAGGCTACCGCCTTCGCCATCCGGCATGCGCTGCTCGATGACGGGCAGGCGGGTGAGCGGGCTGGCGACCAGCCGCGGAAGGTCTCCGTAGGCGCTGAGGGCACGGCGGGTGAGGCGGGTGAATTCTTTCGGTTCGGTATCGAGTGCGGAGAAGCTGGCCGGGGTGGCGGGCAGGAGATCGAGTTCGGTGCGTAGGCGATGGCTCTGATCCCGCAATCGGGGAAAGGCCTAGTAGGCGATCGATTCGACCGCGGCCGCGAACGGCTTCCAGAAGACCTGGAACGCGATGGCGGTGGCCAGAGTGATCAGCGGCAGCGCGCGCATGACGGTGGTTGCGGCCGGGTCCGTGGCGACGACGATAGCGACCGGCGCGGTGAAGACGAGCCCGGTGAAGAGGCTGTAGCCGAAGGACCGGGCCAGGTGCGGGAGGAGGCGGACTCCCCCGGCGCGGGCGTGCAGCCATGCCACGACGACCGCACCGAAGACCCCCACCGCCGCGTACAGCGTCAGAGTCAGGGAGTCGTCGGGCCGCAGATACGCTAGCACGTGGGCGCCCAGCAGGCCGGCCGCGGCGACGCCGATAAGGATGGGTAGTCCGCTGAGTGAACGGTCGGAACGCCAGAACGCGTGGAAGGCGGCGTACGCCCACGCGATCGCGGCGAGTTCGGGAATGAAGCTTGCGGGCGTCAGGCCCAGGTAGACGGCGGCGGGCAGGGCCGCCCCGATCAGCAGCGCTCCCCCGGCTACTGTCACAGCCCACGAACGCACGTCGCGGGCTGCCAGGTAAAGCCCGGCCCAGACCAACAATCCGAAGCCGAAGAGGGGCAGCATCGGGCTGCTCACGGATGGTTGTCCGAGCCGGTCGCCCCTTCGTGGGCTGTCGGCTCCCTCGCGGCCGGCTCTGCGACTTTATTCATGGAAAACGGTCGAAGGCGACCGCCGGATAGCGGCGTTGATGACATTATGGAACCGGGCGCGGAGGCCGAAATAGGCACGGTTGTCACGGGCGGGATGCACGCGATTCGTTAGCAACACCGCGACCATCTCTTCGTCGGGATCGAGATAGATGGACGTCCCCGTGAAGCCCGTATGCACGAAGGCTCGCGGTCCTGCCAGATCGTGGAACGCGAATCCCGGTCCCGGGCTCAGCGCCCAGGCCAGACCGCGGGCGGTGGGGAGGTGGGGAGTCTGGTTACGGGTCAACGCCTCGGTGGAGGCGGGCGACAGAATCCTGGCTCCGTCGAGCGTCCCGCCGTTTAGCAGCATGTGGCCGAAACGGATCAGGTCGGCGGCTGTGCCAAAAATGCCCGCATGCCCCGCGACCCCGTTCATCAGGCGGGCCTTATCGTCATGGACTTCGCCCACGATCACCCCGCCCCGGTGGGGCGCGTCCTCCGTGGCCGCGCAGCGGGCCCGACGGTCGGCGTTGGGGTTGTAGCCCGTGTCAAGCATGCCAAGCGGACCAAAGATTTCACCGGTGGCGAATTCGTCCAGCGGGACGCCCGCCACCCGGCTGATGACTTCTCCCAGCGCCAGAAAGCCCAGATCCGTATAAAGCTCGCGACTGCCCGTGGGATAACCCTTGTACATCCCGAGCGCCAGGCGGACCGTCTCCGCGGCGTCACTGGCGGTTCGCGAAACCCGGTTCCGGGCCGGAAGACCTGATGTGTGGGCCAACAGGTGGAGGATATGGACATCCTCCTTACCGTGGGCGGCGAACTCAGGAAGAATTTCGACAACCCGTTGCCGCAGGTGCAGCGCGCCCCGGTCGACCAGGATCATGACGGCGGTCGCCGTTACGATGGCCTTAGTGAGCGACGCCAGATCGTAGATTGTGTCGGGTCGCGCCGGGCGGACCACCGGCGCCGTCTGGGCGTCACCGGTCGTGTGGTCCAGCACAATCTGCCCGCCGATATCGACCAGGGCGACGGCGCCGGGTATGACCCCCAGGGCGACCGCTTCATCCAGCAGGCGGGCAGCCGCGCCGAGGTTGGGAGCGCTCATTCCCCTTCCCGGGCGCGACGGGAAAACTCAAGCACGAATCGCTCCTGCGCCGCGCTCTCCACCGCGCCCAGGCGGACGGTGCGGACCTGCTCTATGGCCGCGAAAGGTCCGGTGCCGGTGGCGACCAGATACGCCGCCAGGATCGCGCCCGTGCGGCCGTACCCCGCGTAGCAGTGGACGTAGACCTGCAGGTCGTCATCGATACACTGCCTCAAAAATTCGACCGCGCGCTCGCCCTGGGCCATCGACGGCGCCTCCATGTTCACGATCGGCAGGTGTAGATAGGTGAACCCGTGTTCCGCAAGTGCCTCCGCGTCGAGAGCGTCCTCGGTAAGCGTAAGGATCGCGTCGTAGCCCAGCCGCTCCATTGCGTGCAGCACGTCCGACTCCAGACCGGCCCTGGCCGGATGCCCGCCGCCGGCCAGCCGGCCAGGGATGAGCCAGAAGTGATCGATCGGCGGTGGGGACGGTATGCCCGAGCGCATAGGCCTCATCGGAAGGTGTGTGTCGCGGGGCAAAATCAGGCTGGCGGCCTTTGACCCCATACCCTGCGAATGATAGGGTGCCACTCGTATCGCCCCTGGAAGGTTAAGGGAATAACCGAGGGGAAGTGAAGCCCCGAGAATTCGGGTCTTCACGGCGGTAGGACACGGTTTTTACCGAATAGTTCTGGTTTTACCGACCTGTTGCACTCGCAAAGGATGGCGAGCGGAGCGGCTATGGCGTCTTGGCTCCGGCCGGGCGCCGAAAGGGGCTGCGCCGTATGGCGAGCGTTACTTTGCAGGGTGTCACCAAGCGATTTGGTGAGGTTCTTGCTGTCAGCAACCTGAACATCGAGGTTCAGGACCGGGAGTTTCTGGTGCTGGTCGGACCGTCCGGCTGCGGGAAGTCGACCACGTTGCGGCTCATCGCCGGACTCGAGGAATTGAGCGAGGGCAACATCTACATCGGCGACCGGCTGGTGAACGATGTCGCCCCCAAAGACCGGGACATCGCCATGGTGTTCCAGAGCTACGCGCTCTACCCGCACATGAGCGTGTACGACAATCTCGCCTTCGGACTTCGCCTCCGCAAGACGCCGAAAAAAGAGATCGAACGGCGCGTCCAGGAAGCCGCCGAGCTCCTGGCCATCGGCGAGCTCCTCGACCGCAAGCCCAAGCAGCTCTCCGGCGGCCAGCGCCAGCGGGTAGCCCTCGGACGGGCGATCGTGCGCGAGCCCAAATGCTTCCTCATGGACGAGCCGCTTTCCAACCTTGACGCCAAGCTTCGCGTGCAAACGCGCGCCGAGCTGATCCGGCTTCACGAACGACTCCAGACCACCGTGATCTACGTCACTCACGACCAGACCGAGGCCATGACGATGGGATCGCGCATCGCCGTCCTGCGTGATGGCGTGCTCCAGCAAATCGGTGCCCCGCAGATGGTCTACGACAATCCGTCAAACATGTTTGTGGCCGGCTTCATCGGAAGCCCGGCGATGAACTTCTTCGACGCCAAGTTGACCGGCACCGCCGACGACATGACCATCGAGGTGTTTGACGGCTCGGTCAAGCTGACCGTTATGCCCGATCAGCGCGCCGGCTTTGCCAAGCACATCGGTGAAGACCTGATTTTCGGTCTTCGACCCGAGGACATTTTTGACCCGACCTTCGCGCCCAGCCGCGCGACGACCGATCAAATCGTCCCCGCCAGCGTGGAAGTATCGGAGCCGTTGGGCAGCGAGGTCTACCTCTACCTGCTCTCCGGCGACACCTCCTACATCGCCCGGGTAGACCCACGCACAACCGCGGTTGTCGGCGAGGAATTCAAGCTCGTGTTCGACATGAATCACGTGCACCTGTTCGATCCGGTAACCCAGGAGACTCTGGGGCTCGGGGAGGGCTAGTTCCCACCAGAAGTCGAACTTCAACGGAGCCGGGGCGTTTGCCCCGGCTCCGTTCTCTTTCCGCCCCGCCGGGCGTTAAATATCCTCGCCAGGTACAGCTGAAAGGAATCGGAGCGGCCGAGCCGTGCGCATAGGCCTCAACGCACAGGTCATGTACACAGGCGCCGGATTTCGCAACGCCGGTGTCAGTCGCTACACAACCGCCATCGTGGAACGGCTCGCCAGCGACGCCGAATTCGAATTTGTGCTCTACGTCAACGACTCCGTGCAGGAGCTGCCATTTTCCATCCCCGCCGGGATGCAGGTCCGGCGATCGGCGCTTCCCACGTCCCGTACCGCCGTCCGGGTGCTCTGGGAACAGACGGCCATGCCCTGGTGGGCCGTGCGCGACCGCCTCGACGTCACCCACTCCTTCCTCAACGTCTCCCCCATCCTCGCCCCGGGGGGCCAGGTGCTCACCATTCACGACCTTTCCTACATCGTCGAGCCCACCGCGCATCCGTGGCGCCGGCGGCTGTACCTGAACGCCATGAGCCGGCTCTCCGCTCGACGCGCCCACGTGATCCTCGCCGACTCCCGGGCGACCCGCCGCGACATCGTCCAGCACTTCCGCGTAGATCCGTCGAAAATACGAGTCATTTACGCCGCCGCGGACCCCGATATGCGCCCGCTCGAGCGCGGGCTCGTCGAGGATTTCCGCGGCAAGAAAGGTCTCCCGGGCGATTACGTGCTCTACCTGGGCACCCTTGAGCCGCGCAAGAACATCGACGTGCTGGTGCGGGCCTTCGGCAAGCTGCGGCGATCCGGTTATTCGGGCGAACTCGTGCTGGCCGGCGGCAGGGGCTGGGGATACGCCGCGATCGAAGCCGCGATCGAGGCAGAGGGTCTCGCCGGAGTCATCCGTTTCGCCGGCTACGTTCCCCGGGAAGAGCAACCCCTTTGGTACAATTCCGCGCAGGTTTTCGTATATCCCTCCGCCTATGAGGGGTTTGGTTTGCCGGTACTCGAAGCCATGGCCTGCGGCACCCCCGTTGTCACCACAACCTCTTCGTCTCTCCCAGAGGTGGTTGGCGACGCCGGCCTCCTCACCACTCCCGGCGACGTCGACGAGCTCGCCTCCGTCCTGATCGAACTTGTCGCCTCCAACGAGCAACGCGAATCCCTGCGCGACGCCGGGCTCGCGCGCGCCACCCACTTTTCCTGGGATGTGGCGGTCGATAAATGCCGCGACGCCTACCGCCTGGCCTCAGGACCGTCTTGAACACGGCATCGCCTCCGGCCGACCCGGTTCCGGATTCGTCCGAACGGCGCGCCGCCGGTCGCGTCCGCTGG
>Ga0310120_10001217_pt1 | contig 19454 bp, 16 predicted proteins | sample CB27_AW_983_MG_FD_203506 | JGI IMG/M metagenome (GOLD analysis project Ga0310120, IMG submission 203506) | Marine microbial communities from Western Arctic Ocean, Canada - CB27_AW_983 | ecosystem: Environmental > Aquatic > Marine > Oceanic | place: Canada: Western Arctic Ocean | collected...
ATTTCAGCACCGATAATATGATGCTGACTACACCGCATTACCACTCTATCAAGATATGTCATAACTTGGCCACTGAAATTAACCAGACCATACTCCGTAGTCCACATCTATCAAGCGCTTGTAATCAAGACGCGCTCGGGTGAACTTTTTACACTTCAGGTACACTACGAGAATTCCTCGGAGATATCATCAGGATCGATACGCTGAAGTTGAGTCGTTACTAGTCTCATGGGAAAATTGGCGGCTAATCCAACGCATGCCATTGAAAATTCCAGCGGGCAAGAACATAGCCAGAGAATAGCGAAAGTAGGACGGATGCAGCAATACAGTTGGGGTAAGCCGGACCGCCTTACGCATCCACTGCACAGCCGAAGCTACACTACCTGCCACATAATGTGCGCCCGCCAGCTGCAAATAGAAATTGCGTCGCGCTCGATCATTTCGTGCAGATTTCGGCCGCTCTTCCAACAAGGCCAGATGCTTTTGGCAGGTTCTAACACGCCCTTCGAAAAATTCATGCGATGGCGTGTTGTCAGTGTGATGCCTAAAATGTACCAATACCTCAGGTACGGTAGCAATTTCAGTACTCATCACAGCACGCAGGTACCAATCCCAATCCTCAAAAGCAGGAATGCCAACATCCATGGGGCCAACACGACGCCAACAATCACGACGCACAGCCACCGTCGAGAGAAACATGATGCACTGCTCGCTCATCGCCTCGTATGTGTATCCGCGCTCTAGTGCGCGCTGATATAGATGCCAACGCCGGCGGGTCTGTTGATAAATTCGAGAACCGTTCCCATCCACTACATCCGTCAACGTGTGCACTAACCCCACTTCCGGTCGATCAGAGAACACTGAGAGTTGCTTCTCAAGCTTGTCTGGCACCCAAATATCATCGGAATCTAGAAAGGCAATAATGTCACCCCTGGCATGACTCACGCCAGCATTTCGGGCAGCAGAGCGGCCTTGATTGGACTGACGAACCACACGAATATGACCAGAAAATGGGGCAAGCATTTGCGGAGTTGAGTCAGTCGAACCATCGTCTACTACGATAATCTCTATATTGTTGACGGTTTGGTTTTGCGCGCTTTCGATCGCCTGGGCGACAAATAAATCGCGATTGTAGGTGGCAATGATGACACTAACCAGTGGGGTCAACATAACGCTAATTAACCCTCACTCTCAGGCCGGGACAAAAGCCTTTCATAAATGGCCTCAGTTCGTTCAAGCATGGTTGTCACGGTAAATCGAGCTTCGGCGCGTCGCTTGCCCATCATACCCATCTCAGATCGTTCATGTGGGTGTCCCAGCATCCATAGGAGGGCATCCGCCAATGCGTTAGCGTCACGGGGAGGAACCAATATGCCAGTTTCTCCTTCAGAAACCGTAGACGGAATACCGCCCACCGAGGTGGCCACAACCGGCAAGCCAGCAGCGAAGGCCTCCAAAACCGCCATGCACAATCCTTCAAACAATGACGGCATAACAAATATGTCGAAGATGCTCAAGAGCCGGGGGACATCTGCCCGCTGCCCAGTAAACACAAATCGACCAGCGAGGCCGGCACGCGCCACCTTAGCGGACAAATCATCCCGTAATTTTCCCTCTCCGACAACAACAAAGGTAACGTCTTCGAAATTAGATAACACTATTCCAGCCGCTGCCAGGAGATAATCGTGCCCTTTTTGCGGAACCAGCCTAGCCACGTTACCAACAATGCGATGCGCGGGGGAAACGCCTAATTCATCGCATATGGATTGCCTATCAAAATCTCCATTGAAGGAAGGCACATTAATGCCGTAAGGCACAACAGCACTATCCTCTGACCGAATTCCGTCTCGCTTGATACCAGTCAGACGGTCATTCTCAGACGTAAATATGACGAAAGGGCGCCCTCCAAGAGCGATCCTTTCAAATAATTGTCCACGCCGATTGTATTGTCGATTGAGTTCTGGCGTGTGATGGGTCATTGCCAAGACCGCATGTTGTTGCAGTCGCCCAGCTAGCATCCCTGCGACGACCGGGTCGTTGAAGTGAATCAGATCTGGATTGAGATTCCAAAACGCCTTCAACAACTTAGGTACAAGGTGAACTGCATTACCAGTAACCAAATTAGCTGGCAGACCATGCAAACACACGCCATCGCTGTCGAGCTGTTCGAAAGGGAGCAGTTCTGATACTTCTGGAAACATCAGATGCACGTGGTATCTGCTACGGTCAATTCCCCGCGCTAGATCCAATAGATAGCGTTCTGTAAGACCAAAGGTCTTATTCTGTTGGAAGTATAGAATCTCTATCACAATGTTCCATTCATTTGTTGTGAAAATATAGGTTCTATTAACTAGAACATGTCATGGATGTACGCACACTAACAGAACTACAACTACGATTATCAAGATTATTCTTTCATACCATATGCGGGCATAATAGTGACAAATCCAATTCGCTCAATCTACACCTAGAGTGACTACCAAATAGCTAGGCCAGACGCAATTAGAATACAGATGATGACATTAATCGAGATATACCAAAGTGCCAGTTTGGTCACTTGAGCATTAGAATAATCAACAAAGAAATGGGAAAGTACAAATGGAACAATGAGATAGCGAGGTTCCACCACCGGATGCGCCGAAAGAAAAAGAAACGCAAAGAACGCAAGTAAGATCAGATCAGAATTGTTCGATTGAGAAGACCAAAACCGAGCAACAAACCACACTGCAAAGAAGACACATGTTACTGCAATGACACGGAAGAGAACGTATCTATCCATTAAAATGAGTGGGATATTCCTTAAGGCCATGGGAGTCCAATTCCACGGATGCCAATTGTCGTATCTTGAGATGAGCATGAATCCAAAAGCGGCCAGGATCAAAGCGAGGAATCCAACTCGAACTGGCATTCTCCTCGCTGCAAAGACAATGGAGCGCACATCATTGCCAGCCCTTTCAAACCAAATGGGTGCCCAAAGCATCAACGCAAAAAAGGCCAGTGTATAAAAATTTCCGCTGTTTGGTTGCGCACGATTCTCCGAAAACCCTGAGGTTAAAATCTGTCCTGATGATATGAACAATGTAACGACTAAACCAATGACCACTATGTATCCCAACACTTGGGGTAGTAGATGTCGAACCCACACACTCCAGAAATGAGAGTTCGCTAACGCGCTTTCCTTCTTGCAAAGATCCCATGTTCCTAGTGCACTCCTAGCCACAATGTATAACACCCAAAGAATATTGGTTTGGCGTACCAAGCACGCCAACAACATACTAATGGCAGCCAAAGCATAACTTATCTTCGCGTGTAGATAAATTGCACCGATGATAAAAAAAAGAGCCAAAACATCCGTATAGACCATCGCCGTATATGGAAACAATATGGGAAGCAACGCCAGAAGTAAAGGTGAGCGGCTTGTCCTTAAGCCACTTTGTTGCCATGGTACCGAAGCGTAGAGCGCAATCATTGCAGCGGATGTCACAAATGTCAGAAACCTAGAAAGACTTACGCTTGGGCCTGGAAGTCTGCTGATGATCGCAATAGTCCAGTGATATCCCGCCCAAGGTCCGTAGCCCACGTTACGCGCCGCAGGTAATGAAGGGAAACCTGAAAAATCAATTTTGCCCTCGTGTATGCCGATTATCGCATCCTGATGCACGCTTTCATCCACAAACGGTGAAGGACGGAAGTAAGAGAACACTATGTACCAAATAAAACAACAGCCGATCGCAACATGGGTGGCGTTCAATGTGCGAAACAATCTGCTCACCATGTTACTGTCGGCTGATGTATTCATGTAGACTTGCAATAAATTGGGTTACAGTGGATCAGGGACAGATGATGACATTATGAAAATATCCATTCCCTAGTTACTTTTAAGGTAGGCCAACGAGAACAAGAGGGCGCGAGCATGCTAGCGGCCGGAAGAGTTAGCCCCAGTCAGTGACCGGGGTTAAACATCAGGGGTTTCTTGCGCATGACGTGATGACCCAACTCGACTAAACAGGTCTCCCACAAGCACATTACCTTTCCAAAGCCACCACAGAAAAACGGCCAACAAAGCCGCACTAGGATAAATCGACATACGTGAAACATTCAAGCTCATGTACAGGAACAGTGCCCGAAACTCTTCCAACATGTAGCTGTGGACACCGTTCTTGAGGAAAAGAAGCAGGTTGTTGAGGAACCAAGCTTGTCCCCCAGTCCAAAATAGTCCAGGTAAGTTAATCAGTAACGAAATGGAGCAAAGCGCTACGGTCAGAGTAGTTTGCCAACCCGTCTTGAAATCCCGCACCGCTACGAGACCCACTAAATAGGGGAGAACAGGTAACAAATATCGCGGGCCGCCGCCGCCCATGACCGCATACCATCCATCACCGAAGCCATGGCGGATGTTCAAGACCGCTGTGGCATAACTAACCAATATCAGATAAGTGAACACAGCTAACTGGATCCTTATTGTGCTAATCTTTGTCCGAGGCTGATGAGCAGCGGAATGAAGACCCATTAGAACAACAGGCGAAAAGAAAATCAGCCCTATTCTTGGACTACTGACAAATACCCAGAAAACAACCCATATATCACTGAAGTGCGGCCGTGTCACACCAGCCTCAAACAGGAGATTGTTATAAGATGGAAGTAGGTTTCCAAAACTCATCAAATTGTAGACAATCAGTGACAGTCCCCCAACTGTCAAACCAGATAACCAAAGCAGACGCACGCCAATTGATTTGTAGTCGAACAAGTAAAAAAGAAATAAGCCTAACAGAAATCCTGCAGTAATATTGCAGAAGATGGATAAACCGACACACATGCCACTTAGCCATACATTCGCTCCACTTGGAGGATCGGCCTGCTGCAATAAGAAAAACGCTAGGAACAATAGCCCCATCTCCAGCACATTTTGCCCATTAGTTATATTAAGCGAATAAAAAACAAGCGGAGTTCCTCCATACAACAACAGACTAAAAAAGAGCGCGCGCTTCCATTGAACATCCAGTCGACGCAGCCACAAATAGAATAGGGATACAGTAAGTGCAGTGAAGAACGTCACGGTACTCAGCGTCATGATGAACTGTGACAACTTGAACTCCGCCTCCGGCGCGAGTTTCGTAATGTAATCAGAGCCAGAAAGCACAATCTGAGAATAAGGTAGATAAGATATCAGGGCTAATACCGAGAGACCTGGTGTCGGTGAAATGTACCCGCGACCATCACGAGAGAACTTGTCGACCACAGACAAGCCGGAGTCTTGCTCCACCTGATCTATAGCAGTTGTCTGATGATGTGCAATGGCCTTTGTTAGAAAGACAAAACGTGCGAATTGCATATCTGGCTTGAAGAAGAAAAGTGATATCAGGTATATAGACACAAACAACTTCACAGCTACACTTTTGTCGGACGATGAATATGTAGACACGTAGATAGACCAGTTTTCAATCAGGACACATTACATGCCGTGATCATTTGCTCTCCAGGAGATTTTGTTCAATCAAAAATTCGTAAATACCGTCTGCGATAGCATCATATCCTTCCTGCGTAAAATGCCCATCCCAGGAATAGAGCAATGGTGAGTGCCCCGCTAAATCCTGTAAACCCGGAGTAGTATCCAAATACCAGATTCCATGCGCTGCCGCAGTACTCCTCAGCCGCTCTGAAATCTTACGGTTGTTATCCACATCCGCCAGTACTGCGCCGGTTGGGATTACCTCGTAAGGAGCGTAAATCACAGAAGCGGTTGTGAAGTAAACCAGAACCAAGCTCGACCCATTTGCTTCGGCAAGCGAGTTTAGCTCAATCAGTCTTTGTTCGTACAGTTCCCACCTAGTAGAGTCTGCATAATCTGGGCGCCGGTTTGTCCATAACCTCACTTCTGTGCCATCGTCTAGACTTAACCCCATCACTTGACCTTGCCCTGCAGCCCTGTTTGTAGCAGTCGAAATAACTGCCCGGTTCAGTACACTGAAAGAAAGTGAGTAGTCGACTATACGCTGGAAAGGATTGTCTCCCTGAGCTTCAGATACGACTCCCATCATTTGCTCGATTTGTCTCTGACTATCATGCACGTGGTCACTTGACTCCAATCCCGTGAAATTCATAGCGTCCCACGTTGCAGCTATCACCACCGCTGGTGTCCTAGCCACACCATATCTACGAAAAGCCCCAATCCAACGTGGCACGCTCCCGCCTGTCTGAGCCAAATTGAGAACGGTCAGACCACTTTCATTCCTGAGATGATCAGGCCATGACCGGCGTGACCCAAAACCATAAGTAAAAGAATCTCCAAGAATTACCACATCTGCAGTTGCACTTTCAGTATATGTACCAATCGGATTCCTAAAGCCGATTTCATCATGGCAAACTTCAAAAGTCGGCAAGTAATTTACGTCTATCAAGTCTGGGCCAAACAACAAAGGCCAATCATTGCATTGGTAGGGCTCAAATGCCCAAAAGTTTTCCTCGACAATCGTATTTTGACGAACTTGTATTGTCTCTGGTCTAGCGGCATAAGTTCTCTTCTTAATCTGGTAAGGCAAGCGAAGCCAAGCCTCATGCGGTAGCACGGGTGCAAAGACATAGGCCAAGAGTTCGGCCAGAGCCAAACCCACTGCAAACCGCAAGAACAACCGAGTGACAAATCGTTTTACTAGCAAGGGCGCAACAAGCGCGACGATGCCCATGGAGAGAGAGAATGCTGTCAAAAGAATGAGTAGAACAAAACCCTCGGAAGAGTACCGTCCAAACACGGATGGCATACCGCTACGGCGAGCGCCGAATACTATTGTTACCACTAGTGTCACCAGACTCAGCAACACCAAAGAAGTGCGCTCATCAAAGACACTTCTGGCATTGTCAGCAAGAGTTTTCAGAGTGCTCATTACGTACCGCTCTGGATTACTTTAGAACTGAAAGTATATAAATGGAACATGCTTATCACCCCCATAAGCAAACATAATCGCAACAAGAGTGGAATAAGCAGCCCAACGTGCCCAGGCAGGCATCCAACCTATCTGCAAAGAATGGTGCTTCCGAGCCTGTATCCAATCGATTATCAATAGAATGGCAATAAACAGAAGAGGCTGCGTAGATCCTGGGTCATCGAGCCAACTATGCGTCACCATATGCCTAACAAATTGGAGTGCGTGCTCGACAGAATCTGCACGAAAGAAAATCCATGCAAATAGCGTCATCGAAAAAGTGATGCCAATTTGTGATAGCTCGCGCAAGGAAGGAAGCGCCGGATTCTCAGACTTAGCACCCGACATTAATTGAGTCGACGACTTTTTACCTTTTACAAGCAGGAAAATCACGTAGTAAAACCCATGCAGCGCACCCCACACTACGAAGTTCCAGTTGGAACCATGCCAAAGTCCACTAATCGCGAAGGTTAGCATCACATTCCAAATGTGACGGGTGCGGGTAACTCGACTGCCACCAAGTGGAATAAAGACGTAATCTCGAAACCAAGTCGATAAGGATATGTGCCAGCGACGCCAGAACTCGGCAATATTGCGGGAAAAATAAGGAAAAGCGAAGTTGCGCATCAATCGGAAACCGAAAAGTTTTGCAACCCCGATCGCAATGTCAGAATAGCCAGAAAAATCACAGTAGATCTGGATTGCAAAATATAAAGTTCCTAAGCCTAATGCAATACCAGATAACTCTAAATAGTTGCCAAAAACAAAATCCACGTGCGAAGCCAAGTTGTCGGCAATCACAACCTTTTTAAACAATCCCCAAAGTATCTGACGCAAACCATCATTGGCTTTATTAATGTCAAAAGTACGCTTCCGCTCAAATTGCGGTAGCAGACTTTGGGCGCGCTCAATTGGACCCGCAACAAGCTGTGGAAAAAAACTGACAAATGCGAAGAAAGCAATGGGGTTTTTCGTGGCATGCATTTTTCGACGGTAAACATCGATGGTATAGCTTAGGGTTTGAAAAGTGTAAAAACTAATTCCAACCGGCAGAATGATTTGCAGTGCGAGGTTGTTTGCTTGCATATCAAGCTGATGCAGCAGGTTGACAAAAGATTCGATAAAGAAACCACAATACTTGAAATAACCAAGTAAACCAAGATTGACGAGCAAGCTTATCGCAAGCAAGAATTTTCGAAAACTGAGGCTGCTTGCCTTCTCCAATTGCAGTCCTACAATAAAATCAACTATTGAACTAACGAAGATTAAAGCAAGAAAACGCCAATCCCACCACCCATAAAAAACATAGCTTGCTATAAGAATTACAACATTCTGGTAGTTAAGGTTATGTCTATGTAGCGCCCAATAAATGGAGAAAATCACGGGTACAAAAACAGCAAAAGAAAGCGAATTAAATAACATTGCTATTTAATCCCGAATTTGCCTTGGGAGAACGATCTACTAACGCTTTACTGTATACCTCGCATGTGTCATTAATCATTTGATCTACAGAAAACATTGCCTTTATGCGCGCTCGGCCGGCCATGCCCATCTCAACAGCATGATCAGTGTGATCCATCAAATACACTATCGCTTTGTACAACGCATTAGCAGAGCGAGGTTCAACTAGGACACCCGTTTCTCCGTCAACAACTGCTTCGGGGATACCTCCCACTCTTGTAGCCACTACCGGTAAACCAGCAGCCATTGCTTCAAGGACCACAAACGGCATACCTTCCGACAATGACGGCAAAACTAATATATCGGACGCAGTCAAGATCCGAGGTACATCTTGTTGCCAACCCGTAAAAATGACATGTTTCGACAGATTGCTCTCTAATACGTGGCACTCCAGGGATCTTCTCAAATGGCCATCGCCCACAAAGGCTACGCGAACATTAGAATGTCGCCGCAAGATATCCGGCAGCGCTTGCAACATATAGCTATGTCCTTTGATCTCTTCCAAATAACCGACCATCGTGATAAGCACATGTGAATCTTCTACACCCCACTCCTGACGCCAGCAACATTTGTCATCCCAACTATCTGCAAACGGCTCCAATTCAACGCCACACCTAGCTACACTGGTTTTTTCATGAGGATGAAAACCACTCAAAACCAATTGCGTGCGCACAGCCTCGCTCACAGCAAATGAATGAGATACAAGCTTGCGGACCAAACGGTGCTTTTGATGGCGTATGAAACCCGTCACACCCGTATAGACACATAAGTCATCATTGAGAGGAGGCATAGCCGCATAGCTCACTATACGTGGACTTATGCGGGCAAGCCACGCACCCCAAATACCATACTCGCATGAATTCCACCATGGCAAGACAAAGTGCACCAAATGGGGGCGATGCGATGATAAATATTTGTATGCATTCCATAGTCTGCGCACTAAACTCCCCGACTCCGGAGAGATATCTACTTCGTCCACTTTGACTTCGGCTTTGAGTAGCGCTTGATGCAAATGAGCAGTACGAGGCGAAATCGGCATCGCAACTCGCACGTCGTACCCATTTTGAAGAACACGCGATGCAAGCAAATATAGATATCTGGAGGTACCTCCAATTTGAAGATCCTCACCCCGATAGTCGATCATGAAAACAATTCTCCGAGCCATATCCACTTACATCATGTTGACTGAGTAGGTCACGGTTAAGTCTTTCAATGCAACCTATACCGTCACAGTAAACAATATGACTCTGAAGTCAACGAGACTATAATCTAACAAATGCTAGTACTCATGGGAGAATTAGGGAGTGGATTGGCACTGATTCATTGTCAAATCATCCACCAATTGATCCTTGGACGAGCAAATATCTTCAACCGCAATTCTACAGACCTCAAATTAATTTAGTGTCCACTATCCAAACGTTTTTCGAAGAAAAATAACCAAGTAGATGGCCCACGTAGGTGTTTCAACCCATTTATATTGCGAAAAAATCGATTGCTCTTCCAATATATCCTACATCTGGTTAACAGTGAGGTGATTTTTCACTTGTATGTATCGCGCCACCAAAGCCCATCATGTGACGGAAACCCACGAAAACAAGATCTGTATTGAAAATCACATGTAATAAGCGCGAAAATGAACACCCGCGTTAAAATATCCTGTCAACGAAAAATACCGATGTTGAAATCCAAGTGATTAATGCCAAAACCAAAAGACCGGAGGGCAAGAGATCAGAGATGGCATTCACACGCACGGATCTTGGAACCGCTAGATCAGATTCACTCGTCCGCGACCCTTGTGGACTACGAGCTAGCATCCAAGCTAAAGGCAATATCAGCACTGGAACCATCGGAAAAAGATAACGAGAATTGGACCAAGACAGACTATGAGGAATTATCCAGACACATAGAAGTAGCAACACCGTGTTTCGGTACGGAAACCTAAACCGACGCAGACAGCCGACTAAACCACCTGCAACGAGCAATCCTCTAGCAACAATGGGAAGCAGTGCGAAGATGATGAAATGAGGCCTGGTCTGTAAAAGTCCAGAAGTGCTTCCGGTTTTAGCAAAGGGATGAAGGCCGAAATAAGCAAACGCTAACGGGAAACTCTCGACATCTACATCCAGCATAAGTCCTACTCTACGCAGACTATAAAACAGAAAGACAGCAGGCTTTACACGCACAAAATCCAATAGTTTTCTTACTGCTAGGGTGTTGCGATCCCACTCCAAGACACCCTCGAAATCATCGAAAGCATCTCGGTTTGCCTCGTACCATATTGGCTGCGGAAAGGCCGCATTTCCACCCCAAATAGTGACATAGGCATGATTGTCTAACGCTACGTGCCCCGACAAGAGCCAATTCCTGAACATCCATGGTGATACCACCAACCCTGTCAGGCAAACGACAATTGCCAAACACCTTACACGTTCAGTAGACCGAGCTTTCCGAGCCACGATAAGTCCCATTGCCCCAACAAGAACGGCAGAAACGGTTTTTATTAATAACATTAGCCCACCCAGAACACCTATCAACAATGCATTACTGATGGGAACAATCGATTTCCCTGCTATCGCTCGCGGAATGTGATGCATTCCTGAAGACGACCGAAATGACAACCAGAGAGCCGCCATAAAGAGGACAGTGAATTGCGCTTCGGTCATCAGTGTAGCCGACATGTAGATTGCGCCAGGATTGAGAGCATATATCATCCCGCTCATCAATGGAAACAATGATTTCTGTGGTCGAGACAACACTCCGCGAGCTATCAAGAACAAGAGTGCCGCGGTACAAGAGTCAAGGACAGCTATAACCATCCTGGCCGGAAAATATACATGACCAAATATACGGTATATAGCTGCTAGCAGCAGGGAGGTTCCAATCGGATACGCCGCCGTCGAAATTCCGCCTGATCCTACATATCCGTTTCCTTGTACTAGTCTCCAAGCCAATCCATCGTATATTGTTGCGTCTCCGCCGGGTATATAGGGCACCGACAGAATAAACACAAACCTCACTAGTAACGCTGACAAAAAAACCGTCCACACGCCACGGTGTTGGATTACACGGTGAAGGCTGTCAAGGGAAGTAGGTGTAGCAGAGCCACCCAATTTCATATCTATTCCGCGTGCAATTAATCAATCTCGGAACGTCGGTACTTTTTACTGAGCCGCTCGTACCTATTCATTGCATGCCTGCAGTGGCGAAACGATTTGAGAAACTATGGCATGCACGGGCGACAAGTAGCGCACAATCTCAGCAATAATGCTCTTTGACCTCAGCGGAAAACCAACGCCGTAGTGCTCAACGTCAGTGACTGGCAATTCTGCAAGAAGCATTTGCCGCACAGTACGCAATGATGGGGTTGAAGACCCATATGGGTCTATCGGACGCAAACCAACCATACCCGCAAACCAGTAAAACAAATTGTATATTTGGTTGCCCCATAATAGGATTATTTGTCCCCGAGACCGAATAACCCTGGCCACACATTTAAGGAATCTAGTTGGATCAGAAAGATAGTAGATCACCTCTGAACCAATGACAGTATCAAAAGCACAATCACAAAATGGCAGATACTCAGCGTCACACACTACCAAGTCATTTTGTCCACTCCGCCGCCTCGCAATCTTGAGGATTTTGAATGATATGTCCGCTAGGACCATTAATGGACGGTCTACTTGCTGAGCCAATTGTCCCGGGCCAGAACCCACGTCAAGAATTCGCCCCCTAGCGTTAGCACGGATAAATTCCGCCCTCATGCGTGTCATCCACGGGTTGATCCTATTGGCATATACCTCTGGTCTCCGTTGCAGGAACTCTCTGACTTGACGGTTGTGAGCAACGGGTCTCAAGGATTCAGACCAACAGAAAAGGCGAAAGAGCAAGGTTGGAGCGACAATACTCACTGTACATATTCAGAGTTTGTATCGCAAAGGCAGTCACCCAGCTGTTCACGTGCCAAACCAACTCTCCACTGCTGGTCTTACCAAAGTAAAACCCACCGTCAACGCGTTTATCAGTGTCACTAGCCTGATAATTCATTATGACTGGTACCAGGATTTCTGCCCTGCCAGAGTATGCTTCTGCAAGATATTTGTTATCCAAATGCAGCGCTGCCAAGCGGAGCGTCTGAGACACAGCGTCCACTCTTTCACTATAAATAGGTACATCATCCAAATATAAACGCGGAATGTAACCATCCTCGGATTGCATATCCAGCAACCATTGAACGCCACGCGCCGAGGACAATAGGTATTCCTTTTTATTTAAATAGGTGCCTGCCACCCACAGGCCTTCGGCAGTGTAGCAGTGTGGGTGAGCATTCGTGCCCCCGCGTGCCTCGAATGACACATATCGACCTGATACATCCTGGCACTCAAGCGCGTAGTCGCAAACCTTGGTCGCAGCCTTCAGGTAATCGAATTTATGGGTCACATCATACAAATTGAGCAAGCCGATGGCATTCTTGGCATGGAAGCTTCCCGAACACATAGACCACTCATCTTCTGACTCGAAGAATACACCCTCATCTAGAAGATAACCAGGAAAGAATGCTCCACTCGGTTTCTGCGCTGAGAAGACGAGCCAATCTGCGGCGGTCACAGCTGAAGCCAGATACTTGTCCTGCTTTGTAGAACGATATAAGTTGACCATGCTATTGACAATCACACCATTGTCAAATGAATAGATCTGGTTTTGTTTGAAGTCGAAACGCGATGGGCTCAACGGATAAAGACAGCGAAACCACCCATTGGTCTCATATGATGCATCCAGAAGCCAGTCTCCCGCCATTACAGCCCTACGCAAGAACTTTTCGTCTTGCGTCTTCTCGTATAGGTAACACATCAGAGTCACCAAATATCCGGTAATCTCTGAATACACAAAAGGGTAGGTCTCAGAATCTTTCTCATACCAGGCGTTGAAACTCCCATGTCGCTTGCGCCCCTCACACTGATTTTGGATGCCGGACTCAGTCAACCACATAATTGCCCGCTTAACCGCTATTTGCATCTGGTGCAAAGTCATCTCAGTCACTATGTGCTACCTAGTATTTGGTTCACCACCAAGAGACGAATGATTTGCATCATGCAGGATAAGCCGTCCTTATGAATTGTCACGAGCCCAGCTTATGTTCCTTGCCAGTCCTTGGTTAATATCAACCTTTGTATCCCAACCGAAAAGGTTGCTCGCAAGTGTAGGTTGGCAACAGAGACGGTCAACCTCTGCCACGCGACTATCAATATGCACAATCTCCGATTGGCTGCCGGAAATGTCCCTGATAAGATGAGCAACATCCAGAACCGATATTTCTCGTCCGGTACCAAAATTAATTGTTCTTCCAATAGCGTCTGCGTGTGATCCCATGACTAGAAATGCTTCCACAGTGTCTTCAACATACATGAAGTCCCTAGTCTGCCCGCCTGCCCCATAGATGGTGATAGGATTGTCACGCAATGCCAGACGAATAAATTTCGGTATCACGTCATAAGTGTGGCGAGGACCATATGTGTTGAAAGGCCGAACGATCGAAACAGGTAAACCATAAGTCATGTGATACGAATAGCAGTAACGATCCGCTGCCACCTTAGACGCCGCGTAAGGAGAAGTGGGATTGAGAGGATGCGTCTCGTCGATTTGCTTGGTCAGTGCGGTTCCATATACTTCGCTGGAAGAAGTACACACCATGCGTTTGAGTCCGTCAATACGCTTTGCCGCTTCTAGGACATGCAAAGTACCGATTACGTTAACAGCCATGACTTCCAGTGGATGATTAAAAGAAAACGGCACGTAGGCCACAGCAGCCAAATGAAAAATGATCTGAGGATCTGTCTCTACAACAAGATTGACAGTGTCTGCTGAGGCAATGTCACAACATACAATTTGTTTAAGCCTTGATGTTACCCTTTCTGGAATCCTAGCGAAGTTATGCCTACCAGTACCAATCACAGAAGTACCCCTGACAAGAACCGATACGCTGGCACCTAATTGGATCAACTTCTCAGTCAAGTGCGACCCTATGAACCCATCTGCTCCTGTGACCAAAACTCTCTTACCCTTCCAAAACTCACTTCCCATGCCTACCTCCAAACAAGGATGCCTTCTACCATCGTCTTCAATACACGCCAACCAAACTTCAGTCTGCCAAGAGGCATCCCGTACAGCTTTGAACTTCCGTGTTTGCGCGGGTAACGGTGCACAGGTACCTCTACTATCTTCAAACCATCACGTGCTGCCTTAATCAACATTTCTGTTTCGATCTCGTAACGATCCGACTGCAGTGCAAGTGCTCTGAGTTTGTCAGCACGGATGCACTTGAATTCTGCCTGACTGTCTGTAGCCGCCACTCCGAACAGGGTTCTTATGATGATAGTAAGAACTTGATTGCCAAGACGGTTGACAGGTCTCACTGCATCTCGAGTAAAACGTACTTGTTGATCACCACCATCCAAATCCAGTTCTGGAGCCGGGAGAAAACGTGAGCCAATGACAAAGTCAGCTCCTTTCTCGATAGCTGCGAACAAATCTGGTATTTCGCGAGGATCATCTTGTCCATCCCCTCCTATAAACATAATCACATCACGTGTAGCATCCTCTATGCCAGACCGCATGGCAGCACCTTTTCCTCTGTTTACTTCGTGCTGCAAAACCTTGCATTTTCCTGTATCAATCTCATCTTTCGTACCATCCGTGCTGCCATCATCAACAACAATCAATTCATTCTCCGGACCAATGACTTCACGCACCAAGCTGATAAAAGGCCCGACGTTTCCAGCTTCATTAAATACGGGGACAATTACGGATAGATTCATTTCACGCTTTTGACCCCAAAATACACGTCAATTTATCCCGCCTTCCTGTCAATGATCCCTTCAAAGAACTCATCAAAGACATCGGCGACATATTTAACCTGTAATGAGTCCATATGATGATGGATGCCCAGAAAAAAGCCGTTCTTCATTACACGATCTGAATTGGGTAAATCTCCCTGTTTGAACTGGAAATCTCTTAGGAAAGGTTGAGCAGCAATGTTGCCTGCAACGATAGGACGATTATCAATTCGACGAAGTCGGAGATGTTCCACAAGTGCTATCCTAGTAAAGGGCGCATCATCTTTAACCACAATGGGATAGGCAAACCATCCGTGGCGACATGGTTTGCGCTCATAGGGAAGATGCAGTAAATCTGAATACCGTAGTAGCCTCTGATTCAAATACTCTGCGGCTGCTCTTCGAGATTGAATAAAGTTATCGAGACGGTCTATCTGACCTAGTAGTAAACCTGCTGCGACATCAGTTGGTTTCAGATTGAAACCAATGAAGGGAAACAAAAACGACGTATCAATATCCGCATGCTGGTCCTGTAGATCATGTCTGCGGCTTTCATCTCGAATCTCTCGGAACCAGCCATTGGATCTCATGCTGCGTAGGGCATCGGCATAATTATCATCATCTGTTACAATCATCCCGCCTTCTACAGACGTGATGTGATGCGAAAAATAGAAACTAAACGTGGCAAAAGCGCCAAATGTGCCAGCGTATTGGTCTGCATATCTTGTGCCCAGGGACTCGCACGTGTCCTCAATAAGCAATAGGTCGTGTTTCTCACATAACTTCAAGAGTCCATTCATTTCGCACGCATGACCCAGTGGATGGACAATGAACAGCGCCTTAGTGTTTTGGTTTATGTTGCTCTCAACTTGCTCTAAGTCAATATCATACGTGCCCAGGTTAACATCTACTAGCACCGGAACGCATCCCACCTGAATGATGGGAGCAACTGTGGTAATCCACGTAACCGCTGGTGTGATGATTTCATCACCTGGTTTGAGACGATCACCAGCGTGCGCATAAGGCGAGGCTAACAGATATAAGGACAAAAAGTTAGCGGCTCCGCCAGAGCTCACCATAATGGCATTTCTTACACCCAACATGCCGGCTATTTTGTCTTCGACTTGGCGAACCTTGGGCCCGACAGTTGGCCATCCACCGAGCAGAGAGTCTAAAGCTTCGATAACGTCATTGGCACCATAGGTAGGAACGCTCAGTGCGACACGATGCGTCACAGGATCAAAGGGTGGCTCAGACACTTCGAAGTATTGGCCAAGCAGCCGGTATATCTGCGCCTTAATCTTTTCTTTGTTATTAGTATTGCTCATGAGAATCCCTTTCCCTATAAACAGATTCGTCCATACAAGGACAGGTGTACTGATCCGTCCTCGCAATGCATCTTTTCACACAACGGTAGAGTAGCCCAGAATATTATGTTCCTTGAAGCCATTGGCTCCGGATGCGCGTTTGATCTCAGCTGTATTCCGTACGATTTTTTTTCGGACCATTGGCGATAGTGAGGCTAAGAAGCGATCTCCCAGAACAATTCGTCCCTCGCGGCCCGCGGCCCGGTGCTTCAAAATTGCACCACCGCATCCCAGCGTTTCATCATCAAGATGGGCAGAGATAACCATGGCCCTCAAATTGCCTCTCCTAGGATTGTTTGAACTGCAATCTTTCCTCCATCGGAAGTTTCATATGCAGATATGGTCAGGTATCCATCGGCGACCCGCACTTTCAAACGACCTTGCTCCACAGCAAAGACTGTTCCAAAAGCCATATCTTGGGCCTCATTGGTGACCTCCGTGTCCGGAAGATCCGCCTGCCACACTCTCACAGTTTGGTCGCCGACGTAGGTATGGGCTCCCACGTAAGGATGAGTAAGCGCTCTGATCAAGTTATATATGGTCATGGCAGCAGCTGACCAATCGATCACGCCGTCTTGCTGGTGACGCCTTCTCCAATAAGTGGCCAGCGAATGGTCTTGAGGTATCCCCTGAACCGTTCCGTTTTGAAGCATTGGAACAATTTTCCGGATACCTTCGCTGGCAAGTTGTTTGATCTTTTCATATAGTGATGTCACGTCATCGTGAAGCAAGATGTCAAATGATTTCTGCCAGAGTATATCGCCGCTATCGACACCATCATCTAGGAAGAAAAATGTGAGCCCACTTTGCTTCAACCCTTCTACCAACGCCCATATTAGTGGATGTCGTCCCCGGTTCTTGGGGAGGAGGGCAGGGTGAGTACCAATGCAACCCAAGGGCGGAATATCAAGTATTCGCTTTGATATCAGCTGGGACCAACCACACACAAAGATTACGTCAGGGTGTAATGCACGTACGCGATTATAATTTTCCGTTGAATTGATGTCATCTACCCGAACAACTTGAAGGCCCTTTTTATAGGCCAATACTGATAGGTCAACGTAATCCGAGTGATAGCCTGCCTTCTCCGGAGTAAGAGTGATCACCCCCACAACATCGCCTCCGATGTCCAATACCTCTTCCAAGCAGTGGCGGCTAAAATCAATAGCGCCGACGAACAAGATTCTTAATTGTGCCACTCGTAAAACCTTTTTTGTATCAGATGTTGGTCCAGTGGTACGTCCTTCAATCTGTTGACGATCTTTTGAGATGCGGTGCCGTCACCGTATGGGTTAGCCAAATCTCGTAGGCCAGACCGAATTTTGTCGGAAACAGCTTTTTGTATTCCAGCAAATACCTCCTGTCTGCTATACCCTACATTAATCACGTTTCGACCGTGCAATCTGCCTTGTTGACGGTTCCCGATGTTCACCACCGGTAGCTTGAATGAAGCGGCTTCGATGATACCTGAAGAAGAATTTCCAACCATAGCCACTACCTGGTTCATCAGGCTGAAATAGGCATGAGACCCCAAGCTAACCGTCAAGCTAGCCTGTTCATGAACTGCGACAAAGTCGTTGATCAAATCCGCAATTACCTTGCCGTGGGTATCACTGTTGGGGTAGGTGAAAACTATAGCTAGTCCTGATTCATCCAAGGCAGCCAAGAGTTCTTTGGTATATTCAGCTGTATTTTCGTATTCCAACGTTACTGGGTGAGAGGTGACAAGGAGAGTTGGCTGGGACAGGTCCCAGCCGAACTTATTTTCCAGTTCCTGCTGGGACATCAATTCCAAAGGATTGATGCTGTCTAGACTCGGGGCACCACTTACGATCACCCGCCATGGTTCTTCACCCATTTGAATAATACGCTTACCATACGCTTCTGTGGACGCGAAATGGAGGTGGCTCATCTTAGTGATGGAGTGCCGTATCGGCTCGTCGATCAAACCTTCGGTGGACTCGCCACCATGGATATGAGCGATCGGAATTCCGAATGGCAACGAGGCTGACACTGCCGCCAGAGTTTCAAACCGATCACCAACGACCAGCAAAAGATCAGGTTGATACCGAGAGTATGATTGGGCGAAACCGATAATCCCCAGTCCTATTGATTTGGCGATTCCCTCGGGAGAATCAGAGGACAATAGCATCTCTACACGGTCTGCCACCTGAAATCCGTCGGCTTCGATGGCATTCACGGTCGTCCCGAATTCTGGTGACAGATGCATCCCAGTGGCGATCAGATACAGTCGCAGTTCGGGGTCAGCCTGTATCCGGCTCAACACCGGAAAATGGATGCCGTAATCTGAGCGAGCCGATGTCACGACACCTATGGTTCTCATAACAGTATCTCCATTTTAATGACTAAATAAGTGGAAAACAATTATCCGATTGATAAGACAAGTTCCCTATTGCAAAGTTTCCTGAGGGGAAATGTGTGGTGGAACCCGATCACTTCACCGACAACAAACATTTGGAATTCAGCCTCTCATGCCTGTTTCTCAGAATATTGGCCATTTCTTGCCAAATTTAAGGTGAACCATCAACCAAAGAGAGAAAAGGGAGAACAAAGCTGAAGTTTCGTGGTATCTCGCCAAACGGCCGACAACACCGCCAATAAGGGGGCCACTATAAAGCCACAGCCCGTATGCACTCAGTGCACAAGTTATCACCCCAGAAAGCCGGAACGCAATGTTACCTTTCAGGTCTCCGAACTGCATTAGGAGGGATGAGATTGATAGCATAAGCAGGCTGATGCCAAGTGTGTAAGGTATTGTCCTGTTCAGGGATATTAGTTGTAGCCCCATTTCTGTTGTTTCGGTATAACTCGAATGATAAGGAACCTGGACGGTAGACACCCAGACATCTGCAGGT
>Ga0310120_10001218_pt1 | contig 19453 bp, 8 predicted proteins | sample CB27_AW_983_MG_FD_203506 | JGI IMG/M metagenome (GOLD analysis project Ga0310120, IMG submission 203506) | Marine microbial communities from Western Arctic Ocean, Canada - CB27_AW_983 | ecosystem: Environmental > Aquatic > Marine > Oceanic | place: Canada: Western Arctic Ocean | collected...
TTGAGATCCTTCAGGAGAGCGGCAATCGAGCCATCCACCTGTCCCGCCATGGCCCCGTGACCTCGTTTGAGATCACCGTGCTGGTCCCACGGGTTTCCTCCGCCACCAGCGCCGATCCCATAGCTGCAACAGGAAAGCTCCACAAAACGCACTCCCCGTTCCACGAGGCGACGGGCCATGAGACACTGCCGCGCATACTGCGCCTTGTTGCCATCCTTGCTATTGATACCGTACCTCTCGCGGGTGGCCTCGCTTTCCTTGCTGATGTCGGTCAGTTCAGGAACGGCCTGCTGCATGAGAAAGGCGGTCTCCGCATTCTTGATGGAAGAGATCACGGCATCCTTGGCCGCCATCCGGTCGGCAAAACGCCGATCCAGGGTCCCAATGAGATCGAGTGCCCGGCGCTGCTCGGCCTTGAGCATGGCCGGATTGATGTTGGGAACGGCCTGCTGATCCGAAATATTGAAGATTGATCCCTGCGTGGTGGCCGGCAGGAAGGCGTTGCCGAAGATGCTCACTCCCCCGTGCGGAATGGAGGCATTCTTGGTCCGGAGCACCACATACCCGGGCAGGTTGGAGTTCTCCGTGCCGCATCCGTAGGTCACCCACGATCCGGCGCTGGGATAACCCAGGAACGGAAAGCCGGTGTGCATGAAGAAATTGCCCTGCGAGTGCTCGCTGAACTTGGCCGTCATGGAGCGCACGATGGCAAGGTCGTCCGCACACTCCGCAATCGCGGGAAACATGTCGGTCATCTCCAGGCCCGACTGCCCCCACTTCTTCGCCTCCCACGGAGAGGCCATGATATTGCCATTGGCATCGAACTGCGTCCGCTCGATCGTCATCGGCAGGGGCTTGCCGTGCATTTCCTTGAGCTTCGGCTTCGGATCGAAGGAATCAACGTGGGACACCCCCCCGGACATGTAGAACAATATCACCGACTTGGCCTTCTGCTCATGATGCAGCTGCGGCTCTGCCGCTCCCACCTGGGCAGCCGACCCCTTGTTGATCAGGCTGGAGAGCGCGAGGGCGCTCACCCCACTGGAAGTCAGCTTGAGAAATTCGCGCCGGTCCGCGGACAGGACCGGACGGACCGGGTCAAAGGAGTGGAGGCTGGGATCAGTAGACATAAATCAGTTCCTTGGAGTTTAACAGAGCGTGGGCAATCTTGAAATATGGATCCCCGCCGGCATTTTGCGCTTCCTGCCGGATCTTAATATCGTGATCGAGCTTCATGACTTGCTTCTCCAGGGTTGCGATCCTGGAGTCGAACTGGTCCAGGGATTTCTTCTGGCCGGGATCCAGCGCCTTGGCGAGCAACTCCTCGGTCACAACCTCCAGCAACATCCCCGAGGAGGCCGCGGCCACTTCCTCGGGGGTGAGAACACGGTCATAAAGCCGGGCCTCAAAGATACGCCCGGTCAGGGCCCGCCCTCCACCGCCGGGAACCAATCCATGGCGCACCCCGAAAACAACCTGTGCCCGACCCTTCTTGTATTCAACCCTGCCCCTGTTGATCGGCTTGCCATAGGGTTTGCCGTCGCGATAGGCAATCGTGGTTCCATCGGCCTTGTAGACCATCACCATCCGTACCGGACGCCTGTCAGCTTCCTTGTCTTCAAAACCCCCGAAGGGCGCGGTGCGTTCATGACGATCACTCCCCGTCAACCAGGTGTGGGACTTCACTTCCGCATACACCACTCCATCAAAGACCTTGCCATCGCTCCGCTGCAGGATCATCGCTCCTCCCCCGGTCTGGCTCCCATTGTCCAGTTGGACCTGGACCTCCAGGGTGAACTCCCGCAGGTCCTTCGGCAACAGCTTGGTCCAGGCCCCACCACCCCGCAGGAAAAGTGCTCCGTCGAGCACCTTGGCTGCGCCCTTGGTCTCACCGTGCATTCCTCCCACCGCGTCCCTGGCATTCCCGTCAAAGTCCCAGCGCGCGAGAGGCTTGAGATCAACCTTCACCTCTCCCTTCTTCTTCTGTGCTTCATTACGGGCATCAACTTCGGCCTGCAGCGCGGCCCGAACCGGAGCAATGGCTTTCTCCCGGTTCTCCCTTAGCACAACCAGTTCCCGGCTCATTACTTCCTGCTCCTTGATCAGCCTGGGCAGCTCATCACTCGCCTTACCTGCCAGATAATCCAGGCAGGCCGTGATTTCCTCCTCGCTGGCCGGACGCGCGTAGGCCTGCATGAAGAAGCTCCTGATCCGGTCACGATCGGACTTCAGGGCCGGATCTCCCTTCACCCGGTCGCTCCACTGCTGAGCCGCCCTCCTGGTGGTGTCCCCGTTCAACAGCATGAGGGCCTGGGCGGGTACATTGGTCACGTTGCGAACGCCTACCGTGCTGGTGGGAATCGGATAGTTGAAGGCGAAGAGAAAGCGGTTGAGCCCGTTGCGCTTCTGGTTGGTATAGACGGCACGCTGGCCAGCCTCGTTGGCGGCCACGAAACGGATGGTATCCAGAACCGCTTCCGCGTCGAGACGCCGCGGGGTGTAATACGCCAGTTGAAGATTGGCATCATCCTTTCCCCTGTTCGCAACCGGCACAATGCTGGCAGAGCGGAAAGCCCGGCTCATGACCAGTTGGCGGACCGTGCGCTTCATCGACCACCCGTTCTCCCCAAAATCGGAGGCCAGGTAGTCGAGGAGCCCGGGATGAGTGGGCTTACTCCCCAAGCGCCCGAAGTTGTCCGCTGAGGCCACCAGGCCCCGTCCGAAGACATGGTGCCAGAGCCGATTTACAATGACCCGGGTCGTGAGTGTATTATCCTTCCTCACAAGGTCCTCCGCCAGCTCCCGGCGCCCGCTGCCAGTCTTGGTGTAAGTCCGCCCCCCGAACACTTCCAGGAAGCCACGCTCTACCGGATCCTTCTCCTTCTTGTAATCGCCCCGGTCCAGAAGGGGTTGGTCCCAGGGTTGCCCCTCCATCACCCCGGGAACCCGGACCGGGTTCCGGATCTCCGCCTCCAGCTTGCGATAGCGCTCCACCAGGGGCTTCAATGTCCCGGGCAGACTTGCTACTTCGCTAGGCAGGAACCCTCGGCTCACCATTGAGTTCAGCAGGAGGGCCTGCGCATCGCTCATCTTCCTGTCCCGCCAGTCGGTCAGCGCATTCACCAGTGACCGACGATAGAATTCCTCCAGCGACTTGCGGTCCTTGATTGAATTCAGGTCGCCCGGCAACGCCACCACCGGCGCACCCAGCTCACGCATCGCCTCGTCTCCCGCATACACTTCAAAGACCCCGAACCACGAACGTGGACTACCCCCATTCCGGAAAGTTGAATCCGACGAGGTGTTGATCTGATAGTAACCCTTCTCTCCGTTCCAGTATTTGTACTTGTTGAGATTGATCCAGCTCACCTGGGGCCGCAGTCCCGGAGTGGGATGAAGTCCCCCGTGAGAGAGAGGATAGCTCCGCAGGGTAAAACGGGCAATCGAGCCCTCCCCCATCGCCCGGATGGAATTGCGCCCTCCCTTGGCGAGATGGAAAACCGAGCTCAGGGTGGCGCTGTGCTTGTCCGAGAGCATATGGGAATAAACCCCTGCCGGGTAGATCGCCTTCAGCGCCCGTCCACCTTCCGGAGCCACCACGAACGATCCCGCCGGGCTTACCGTGTTGCTCAAGCCATTCCCGCTCTTGAACCACCGGTCATAACCCGCCTGCTCCCGGAGATCCGCATAGAAGGTGGCCTTGCTCTTCACCTTTTCATTATGGGCCATGCCTTCTTCATGACGTTTTCGCATCGCTGCCAGTTCCCCTGCCAGCTCCTCCGGTTCCCTGTCCCGCAACCTGGCCCACCCTGCCAGGGGATCGGTTTCCGGGATCTTGTCCAGCTTATCGCTCCCCAGCTTCCCCATCGCGGAATCCACCTGTTCCATCCAGAATGCCCCCAGGGAATCCCGGATCTGATCCTTAAGACCAAGCAGCTCCTTTCTGTGCAGATCCTTCAATTCAGGGGAATCCACGTTCACGATGGCCGGTCGACTGCTCACCACCATCCCGTAGAACTTGTAGTAATCCTCCTGGCTGATCGGATCAAACTTGTGGTTATGGCAACGCGCACAGGACACTGTCAGGCCCATCGTAGATTTTGTCAGCACATCAACTGCGTTATCCGTGAAAGTGATCTGCTCGTCGTAAGCGTCGGTCACTCCAAAGCCATGTGGCACCATTCGGAGGTGAGCGGGACCGATTGCGCTCTCATTGAGACCCTTCTCCTTGTTGACCCGGGGATTGTTCAACAGGTCGCCTGCCACCGCCTCGCGCAACAACTGGTCGTAAGGAACGTCCCGGTTGAGAGCCCGGATGACATAGTCACGGTACTGCTGTGCGTATGGCACATTGGGATCGCCTTCGCTTCCGTAGGACTCCGCATAGCGAAACCAATCAAGCCAGTAGCGCCCCCAACGTTCGCCGTAGGCCTCCGAAGCCAGCAGGTCGTCAACCATCTTCTCGTAGGCTTCCTCACTCGGATCCCTGACAAAGGTCTCCACCACGGCCGGCTTGGGAGGTAGTCCTGTCAGGATCAGGTGCAGGCGCCGAACCAGGGTGCCCGGATCGGCCACGGTCTGCGGCTCCAGGCCATTCTTCTGCAGACCTGCATGAATAAACCGGTCGATTGCGGCCTTGTTCCACTCTAGGGCGCTCGCCTGCGGCGGCACTTTCTTGACGATCGGGCGGAACGACCACCACTCCGCCCGCTTGTCACGCACTGCTTCCCATTCCACCTGGTTCGCCAGTTCTTCCTTGGTCGGCTTGCTGGCACGAGGATCCGGTGCACCCATCCGAATCCAGTCCTCGAAGTTCTTGATGATCAGCTTGGCCAGCTTGGGGCGCTTCGAGGGCATCGGCTCGTGATCCTCCTCGTGCCTGATCGCCTTTATAAGGGGACTCTCCTCCGGTTTGCCCGGGACGATTACCTTGGACTCCACAATGGGTTCCCGCCAATCAAGAGCCAGGTCCCCCTTCTTCTTGTCGATGCTGTTATGGCACTCGTAACAGTTCTCCGCCAGGATCGGACGAATCTTCTTCTCGAAGAACTCCACCTGCTCGGAGGTCAGCTCCTCGGCCAGAATTGGCGAGAAGCCGGATCCGGAAAGCAGGAACACTAAGGCGGCGATGGGTAGTCTCATGGGCAGCAGCCGATTGGACCCCGCGTGACGGATCTTTTCAAGCGCCAAGCCCACTTCCTCGATCACACGATCCTTTTAGAACAGCTCCCTTCCGGCCTCACCACTCCCCATCCTTCCCATATCGCTCCCTCACCCGGCGGGCAGATTCCGTTCCGGCTTCGTTCACCTGCCTGAGAATGTCCCCGGTGCCCAACCCCTGGACCGAACGCGCAGCCGCAATCACGGTCTCGCACTCATTGCTGTCCATGAAGCGTGCTGCCTCCAGTAACTGTGCCTGGTCCTCTTCTGGGATTACCAGGAAACCATGCTTGTCGGCATGGATCAACTGCCCCGGCTCAACTCCTGTTCCAAAGACCTCCACCGGAACGTTCCACTCCACCGGCACCACATGGGCATGACCCACACAAAGCCTCTGCGCCAGGGCCTTGAATCCTGCATTGCACATCTCATCCACATCGCGAATGGCACCATCCGTGATTGTGCCCACACACCCCAGGGCACGATGCGTGTTACTGTTCACCTCGCCCCAGAACGATCCGATCACCCGTGGTTTGTCGAGATCCTCGATCACGGCAATCTTCGGTCCCGGCAGGGAAGCCATATATTCGCGGTAGTCCTCCCAGGCTGTTTCAACTGTCTTGTGCTCCTTCACACTCGGTTCGATCTTCAGGGTAACTGCGTAACCGACCATCGGCCCCATCTGCGGCATGAAGTCACGGCATTCCTCAAGATTGAATCCCTCTGCTCCGGCATCACACGAGGTGATCTGCTCCCAGCCATTGTAGATGGTTGGTGTATTCCACCGTTTCAATTCCAGGAGTTGGGCGTGAGTCAGCTGAGGCATGATTGGTCCTGAATACTCCGGATCCCGTCATCTGTGAAGACCCACAATTCCCACTCCTTCACTTGTCCGGGAATCCCGGTGCACCCAGAGGCCGAATGCAGCCCACAGCAGCAACCCCTAACCCAGCAACTCCCGCACCACCTGCGCGCTTCTCTCTTCCACCAACCGGATGTCCCCCGGTCCACTGCGGAACTTCAACTTATCGTGATCCAGACCAAACTGGTGGAGCACGGTGGCGAGCCAGTCATAATGATGAACCACATCCTTCACCGCATAGTGGGAAAATTCATCTGTTTCCCCGTGAATGTATCCCTTGCGGAATCCACCACCCGCCACCCACTGGGTGAATCCATAGGTGTTGTGGTCCCGTCCCACCGCATCCCGGTTACTCGCGCCACTCCGAAACTGAATCACGGGAAGACGGCCCATCTCACCACCCCAGTGCACGATCGTACTGTCCAGCAAACCTCGCTGCTGGAGATCCCTCACCAGCGCAGCAGCGGGCTTGTCCACCTCCGCACAGCGATCCGGGAGCGCCGTCTTAATCGACCCATGGTGATCCCAGTTCTGTCCTGCCGCGAAGATCTGCACGAAGCGTACTCCCCGTTCCACCAGGCGCCGCGCGATCAGGCAGCGCGTACCATAGTTGCGCGTCTTTTCCTGGTCGATTCCGTACATACGCCTGGTCTCTTCCGATTCGCGGGAGATATCAAAGGCCTCACGGGCGGCTCCCTGCATGCGGGCCGCCAGGCCATAACTCGCCAGGCGGGCTTCCAGTTCGTTCTCCCCCGGATGCCGGTCGGCATGTTCACGGTTGAACTTCTGCAGAAGATCAAGCTGCGCCGCACGGGTATCGCCGCGCAGATGTTTCGGGGAGTCCAGGTTGAAGATCCGCGGCTTAGAGGAGCGCACCATGGTCCCCTGGTAAATGGAGGGCAGCTTGCCCTGGCTCCAGTTCTCATTCCCCTGCTGAGGGAGACCCCGCGGGTCGGTCAGAGCCACGAAGGCCGGAAGGTCCTGCGAGGCACTACCCAGGGCCTGGACCAACCAGCTCCCCAGCACGGGACGCCCGTTCACGGGTTTCCCCGTGGTCATGGAACGGGTGGAAGGCACATGATTGTTGGAACCCGTCTGCATTGAGCGGATAAGCGTGATCTCGTCCGCAATCGAGCCCAGGAAGGGGAGCTTCTCGGACAGCTCCATACCGCACTGCCCGTAGGTGTTAAATTTCCAGAGTGGCCCCATGATCTCACGGCTGGCTTGCGCCGCGTTATCCCACTTGAGCTTCCCCTTGAAGGTCTCCCCATGGCGCTTGACCAGTTCAGGCTTGGGATCGAAGAGATCGATCTGGCTCGGACCGCCATACATCCACATCGAGATCATGGCCTGGGCCCGGGGTTCCCTCGGCGGGACCTTGGGCAGGAGATCGTGAATCACCTGCTCCAGTTCCGGCTTCTCCAGAGCCGCGTTGGCGTCAGCTGCCAGCAGGCCGTCCTCCTTCAGAAGCCACGGGGCCGCCACCCCTGCCAGGCTGAAGGACGAAAGCCCAAGCCACCTGCGGCGGCTCATGTTATGGGAATCAATCGACATACAGGAACCGGTTTGAAGCTAACATGATCTGGCACAGGGAGGCCAGCGCGCGATGCTCGGCGTCAGACTTGGGATCAGCCTTGACAAACTGCTCCCGCTGACTGGCGAGGTAGTCCTCACAGTCCTGGAGTTCAGACGGAGTCGGGGCCTCGGCAAAAAGCCGCAGGTAGAGTTTCCCCAGGCGCACCGAACTGAAACCCGATTCCTTCATCAATGCCCGGGCCAGGGTATCGGCATGACCAAGCACCTCCGCATCGTTGAGAAACCAGAGCGCCTGGGTCGCCACCGTGGTCTGACGTCGATGGTTGCAGTTTGGCGTCATGACCGGTTGGTCAAAGGTCTCCAGCATGTTGAGCGGCAAACGCCGCTGCACCTCCACGAAGGCACTGCGGCGAGTCTTGTCGCCGCCCAGAACCGCCTTCCCCTCTCCGTTAGCGGTGACCGGACTGGGAACACCCCCCAGGGCGAGATTGATCTTCTCGCTCACCGCCAGGAGGGCATCCCGGATAGCTTCTGCTTCCAGACGGCGCAGGTTGGCCCGTCCCAGTAGAACATTCTCCGGGTCAATCTGCTCATGCGCCACTCGTCGCCGCGAACTCTGCTGGTAGGTCCGCGAGAGGAGGATCATGCGATGTAGCCGCTTCAGATCCCAGCCGTGCTCCATGAAATCACGGGCCAGCCAATCCAACAGTTCAGGATGGGAGGGCCGTTCCCCGGCGATCCCGAAGTCACCAGGCGTGGCCACCAGTCCGCGCCCGAAGTGATGGGCCCAGACCCGGTTCACAAAGACACGTGCGGTGAGCGGATGGGAGCCTCCGGTCAGATGACGCGCATAGGCCAGCCGCCGGCCTGTGCTCCGGCGCGACTCCACTTTGGGAGGAATACGAACTTCGCCCGTCCCGCGTCGAATCACCATCAGTTCGGCAGGACCCACCGTCTCGCGGGGATTCTCGGGATTTCCCCGGAAGAACACCTTGCTGACCGGAATTCCACCGGCAGGCTCGTTGGTAACCATGACCATGCGCAGGGGCGGTTTTCTTCCCCGGATATCGGCCACCTTCTTCTTTTCCTTCTCAAAGCGCTGGTGGGCCGCGCCGTCATACTCCACCAGCAACCCGCTGATAAAGTCCACCGGTTTCACCATGGGATACGCCTCCAGGAGATCCTTCTGCCGCTGGGTTCTCTTCTTTTCCGCGGCAAGCACGGCCTGACGGGTCTCCTCCCGCTCACTTTCCGGCACATCCGCCAGTTTCTTTTCCAGAATTTCCGCGCAATGGTTTCGACGGCGTTCCGTCATGGCGTCCTCCTCCTTCTTCGCCTCCTTCTCAATCTTCTCCCTTTCTCCATTAACCACTGGCGAGGTCATGTCCACGAGCCGGTTGCCTGGTTGCTTCCAGTTATGGAGAGGAAAAGCGGGGTCAAAAATAGCCCGGAACCTGTAATAATCATCGATCCCAATCGGGTCATACTTGTGGTCGTGGCACTGGGCACAGCCAACCGTAAGACCCAGCACACTGGTGCTCACTACCTTGAGCGCATCTGCCACTGCCGTGTTGCGATCGGTCAGGCTATTGCTGCGCTGGGTGATATCCGGAGCCATCCGCAGGAATCCGGTTGCGGTCAGAAGCTCAAGGTGACGGGGATCCCCCACCTTGAGCTTACCCTCTATCAGTTCATCGCCCGCCAGTTGCTCGACAAGGAACTGATCGACCGGCTTGTTGCTGTTGAATGCCTCGATCACGTAATCACGGTAGCGCCAGGCGTGACCCCGTCTGCGATCGTCCACGGCATTACCATCAGACTCGGCATAACCAGCCGCATCCAGCCAGTGGCGTCCCCACCGCACTCCATACTGGGGTGAGGCCAGGAGTCGATCGATCACCCGCTCCAACGCGCCTTCCTTCCCGTCAGTCAGGAAGGCCTCTACCTCCTCCGGGGTGGGAGGAAGCCCGGTCACGCCGAAGCTCATGCGCCGAACCAGGGTGCGCCGGTCTGCCCGGTCCGCCAGCGAGAGCCCCTCCCTCCCTAGCCGAGTCGCCACGAAGGCATCGATTGGATGTCCCTCCCCGGGAGGCTCCACCCTCCCCACGGGCTGGAAGGCCCAGTGCGCAAGTTCCTCCACCGTAAAGCGCGCCTCTTCGACATCCTCCGGCTCCGGTCTCGCCGTCTGCGCTCCTTGCTCGATCCAACGACGAATCACGTCCTTTTTCTCCGAGGGCAACTTCTTCTCGCCCTTGGGCATTTCGTCGGCCTCCAGTTTCTCCCACAGCAAACTCTCACCCGGCTCACCGGGAACCAGCACCGGACCGGACTCGCCACCCGCCACCATCAAGCGGACCAGGCGCAGATCAAGTCCGCCTTCTCTCTCCCCTCCTTCCCCGTGGCAATGAAAGCAAGCGGCCTTCAAGATGGGGCGCACGTCCGTTTCAAAAACGAGTTCTTCCGCCGAAAGGGGCAGAACCGCCAGCGGAAGAAAGATCATCCCTGCCCGCCTCAGGATTCTCTGGCCCACTGGTTTCATTAACGGCAACTGATCGTGATAGAGCAGTACCGCGATTCTCCACCTTGCAGAGAGATCCATCAACGGAAAACTCGGATCCCAAAGGGTCAAAGAGAGTAGTTCAATCCGACGAAGGCAGCACCTGGAAGGAATAGATTACCGCGTTTTCCAGATGAAAACGGAATCGTACGATCTGTCCCTTCAGCGAGGAGAATTTCGACCTCCCCCGCCAGGTTGGCTCAAGGCGCAGCTGATCCACGCTCCGGTGCCGCCCTGCCTCCGAGACCGAGAATCCCGGGAGAGGCTCTCCCTCTGCATCCAGCACTTCGACTGCGAACTCCTGCCCCTTCACGTTCACCTGCAGGCGATTGCCACCAAGTTTGAACGGTCTGGTGGTGATCGTCCCTGCCTGACCCTTGGCTTCCAGTCCGACGAATCCGTCCAGTCGCAGGGTGGCCAGCCCGATTCCTCCCCGGGCTTTCTCATCAGCCCGCCGGAAAACCCCATGCCGCTCATTATAACCATCGTAGTAAAGCCAGTGCTTGTCCTCATGCGTGATCACCGTAGAGGCCGGAATGATCATGTCCTTGTCCCACGCCCCGTCGCCCCCACGCGGGATCATGGTTTTTCCGGCATAGACCCAGCCCAGGTCCCAGCTGTCCCCATCCCGGCTGGTCGCAATGTAGAATTCCAGCAGGTTGCGTTCGTGCCGCTTGTGATAGTCCTTCGGCCCCCCGCTCATATCCCCCGGCCACTCGATCACCATCATGAGCGCGAAATGTACGCCCTGGTAGATCCAGTCGGTCAGTCCATAGATCTGGCGGCGCTTCCACTCCTCCGGGTCTTCCCGGTCGAATCGCCAGTTGCGCACCACCTTCCACTTGGTGGGAGCAGCCTTGGGATCCGGGTTGATCATGCTGCGCGTCCCCCGCACCTCCATCCCGGCCTTGAGCGCACTCTGGTAATCCGTCCGGGTAAAGAGCCGATAGACCCCGGCTCCCTCATCCCACATGACCTGGTTATAGGTGTCGGCGGCCCGGTGCGTCACCGGCTTGCCCTCGTTGTAGTCCTTCCAGTGAATCCCGTCCGCCGAGTAGGCCAGGGCCGCCCGCATCGTCTTGTGCGCGTAGCAGGCCTTGTAGCGATGAGCGGGATCCGTCTCGTGGGGATCAACATAGAAGGTCGCCCCTTCCGCCGGGGACTTCTGGGTCATCCCCGTCAGGTCCGCCACCTTCCTGAAGCTCACTCCATCCTCCGACTCCGCATAGCCATACGGGTGCCCGCGATACCACAATTTGAACTTCCCTTCGTCGTGCAGGACCGTTCCGTAAAAACTCCCGTCAAACACGGGATTCTCCCTGCTCACCTTTTCCACCGTTCCCAGAACACGGTCGACGTGGACCATTCGATCGATGAGGTAGTCATCCACCAGCAACTGCTTCCGGGTTCCCACCTCAACCAGTGGCACGGGCAACCCTCCTTTCCCCGGCTTAACCTGGTCAAAGTCCAGGTTGTCAACCGCCAGCGTTGTCCGCGTCCCGGTATGGACCAGCTCAAGAACGACCGGACCGTGGTGCCCCTTCTTCATCATGAGATCGAGCCCGGCGAGATCCCCGGTGAAATTCCCCGTCGATCCTCTGGCCAGCTCCCTTCCCGACCGGCTTCCGGCACAGATCCTCCAGTCGACCCGGTTCGGCCCCTCCCTCGAAGCATCGAGGTCGAGCGAATTGATCAACACGCCCATCCCTTTCTCCGGAGTGAAGGTGTACCAGTAGTAGTAGGGACCTCCGTCATCACCATCCAACAGGTAGTTGGCTCCATCCCCGCCATCCCAGCCGTCCCGCCACGAGTTGACCGTCTTGACGTCGTGCCCTCCCGCGAAGTCGAGAAGAACATCGGGCGTCCATCCGTTCCCCTCCGCAAAGGAGTCCCTGAATCCGCCCGCACCTGTTCCCGTTACCCGGTCGCCATAGCCTTTCACCGACTGCAATCCCCGAAGCTCCGTGGCCGGGGTGAGACCGACCGCTTCAAACTTTAGCACCGTGGCCTCCACCGGAAGCCCGAGACAAAGAAGGATTACTCCCATCGCTCCCTTCATCCTGCCGGTAAACAAAACTGTCCTCCTCTTGTCCAGTATGGGACTGCAGCCGGGCACCAGTGATGTTTTAGCGCAGTCCATCGCTTACTCTACAACCAGCACGCCCTTCATCACTCTCCAGTGTCCCGGAAAGGTGCAGAGGAAGGGATAGTGACCAGGTTGCTCCGGGGCGATGAACTCCCTCTCAACCTGTCCCTTGCCATTTACCAGGGGAGTAGCCCAGATCACCTTGTCGGAATCCGGAACGAACGCCTTCTTCATCGCATCGGGATCCTGGGCCATCTGGTCCGCGAGCGATCCGATCTCCTCTTCCGCCCCCGGCCTGACGATCACCATGTTGTGAATCTGGAGATCCGGATTCTGGAACGAGATCCGCACTGAAGCCCCCGCCTTGAGGCGGAACTCCCTCGGGAAAAATGCCAGTTGGTTCGGAACCGCGCTGATCCTGATGACTGAATCGTTCAGTCCGTGATGCCGGTCATGCTCGGTCGCCATCGTCCGGAGTTCCGCTTCCGTCCCAGCCGTAACGAGTCCCTCCAACCGGGCCCCGAGGGGATCATAAAGATAGACAGGCGCATACCCTCCCGCTCCCCGTCCTTTGACGTACTGCGCCTCGATCTGGTTGATTCCCTCCTGCAGCTCGACCTGGACGTTCCAGTCGGAACTCCACCAGTTGGCCGAGGAAATGAACGGGGTTCCGTTCAGGAAGACCTTCACGTAACTGTGCCTGATCGAGAGCACCGCCTTTCTCTTTTTCGGGGAGCGCACAAAGGTGCGCATGGTCCCGAAAGACCCTGCCTTGCCCCCAAAGGTAAAGAAACGCTCCTCCTTCCCGTCCTCCTTGAGGAGCCAATGCGGTAGTTTTCCTTCTTCAGGCTTCTGCAGGACGGGAATCTCAGGTCCCATGCCGGAATTCACGCCGTAACTGGCGTCCCCGAGGATGGTCTCGAGATCCCTGTTGCCGGAAACATCAATCTGACCAAGGAGCGCGGCATAGGACTGGTCTCCCTGCTGCAGGTGGGAAACAGCGTGAATGACTTCCGTCCGCACCCTTGGGTGTTTATCCCGGGCCATCCTCTGCAACAGGTCACGGGGGCTTTTCAGCTGTCCGGCCTGAAAGCGCACCAGGTGGGTGGCCGCCGACCGGATCCGGTGATCAGACGACTTCATCAGCTTCTCCAGCAGGTTTTGCCGAACCTCCCCCTGGTCGTGCAGGATCCAGAGACCTTCCAGGATCGCCTCGTCCTTCTCCTCGTTTCGCAACCAGGAATCGAGAGCCTTCGCTACTCCCGCCGTATGCCGCAGTTTCCGCCTCGCATGGTCCCGGACGAGGTCCTGCGGATGCTTGAGCAGGGCAAGGAGTTCCCCCGTATTCGCGCCCTCGATCCTCGGCCAGTCCCTGACGACAGGATTCTTCCGGTAGGTGACCCGCCAGATCCGGCCGGTCTGGGGATCCCACCGGGGATCCCGCATCGAGTTCTGGGCATGGCCAATGATCCGGGTGCAGAAATCGGAAATGTACATCGCCCCGTCAAAGCCGAAGGCAATGTCCACCGGCCGGAATAACTGGCTGGGTGAGGAGAGGACATCGAGACGTCCACTGGCCTTGTAGTAGGCCCCCTCGGGCTGGTGCCTTGAAATGGAAACGAAGCACTTCCTCAATAACACCGCCGAGGCCATGCCCTGCTGATACTCCTCGGGAAAATTCGGACTGGAAATCACACAGGCGGCAGACCCCTTGCCGTAGGCGATGGTAATGGCCCGCCGGAACGGATGATAGACCCCGAAGGGAGTCCACGGGATCGCATGGCTGTCCTGCACGAACCCGTCCCCATACATCTGGAAAAGATTCCCCCAGCGATCCCAGGTGATCTTCCATGGATTGGGCGTCAGGGTCTGGTATTCGCGCTCGACAGTCCCTCTTCGCAGATCCAGCCGGTAGGTGGTGGCATCGACACCCCGGGTGACCCCGTGCGGGGTTTCCAGCTGGGAACGATGAAAGACCCCGTCGCAGAACATCACGTGCCCCATCGGCCCCATCGCGATCATCCCCCCGTGATGAGCATCGGTGACATCGATCCCACGCAGGATCTCCTCCTTCACATCCGCTTTCCCATCGCCGTTGCTATCCTTCATGAAGACCAGCCGCGGTTGATGCGAAATGATGACCCCGTCCTCATGAAACGCCAGGCCGTCGGGAACGGTCAGGTGATCGGCAAAGACCGTGGACTTGTCAGCCCGGCCATCGCGATCCGTATCCTCCAGGATGATGATTTTATCATGGGGGACATCTCCTGGAATGGTGCCCGGGAAGGATGGCATGGTGACCACCCAGAGACGCCCCTGGGAATCAAAGGCAATCTGTTCGGGATTACGTAGTTCGGGGAATTGCTGCTCAGAGGCGAACAGGTTGACCTCATAACCGTCAGCTACCCGGAAGGACTTGAGCATCTCCTCGGGTGAGGGCAATTTCGCGGGGTCTCTCTTGACGAGGGGAGGAAGGGTGAGGGGTTCAGGATCAAATTCGATTGAGGCATCCTGCAGCATGGCATGAATGCGGGTATCAGAACGGGCGATCAATTCATGGTAGCGGGGAATCTCGGCATTGTATTCGTGGGCGCGTCCCCGCACCCCGAAATACAGGACCGTGTTCACAGGGCGCACCACGGTAGCCACATGGCCCGCCTTGCGCCTGACCGCCCTGGCCACCACCCCTGCACGCGTCTGGTCCACCCGGGCGTGGACTTCGGGCCCAAGAAGCTCCCGGGCCAGATGCCTGGCGATGACCCTGTATCCAGCCTCATTGAGATGGATGCCATTGGATGTAAGCGGGATTTCCTGATCGGCATACGCGGCCAGGCTTGGGGCAAACAGGTCCACGAACCGGACCTCCTGGCTCGCGGCGACCTCACGCATGACCTCCACGTAAGCTCTGATTTCGGCATTCCTTTTCTCCGTATCAGGATAATGTGGATGCTTCAGGTCCTCGGTGGCAATCGGTGAAAGAACCACAATTTCCGCCCCGGGATGGCGGCGCTCCATTTCCCGGAGATAGCCATCCAGGTCAGAGCGGAATGCCCCGATCCCCTCCGGGCCGGCAAAGGACTCATTGATTCCGAAACCAAGGATCACAACCTTGGCCGGCCAACTGGTGAGGAGTTTATTCAGGTGGTTGACGTAACGCTCCGGTCGCAGGCGGTAACCCACTTCGTCCCCGGTCCACGCAAGACTGCGGAACTCAAGATTCTTCTCCGGGTGTGCCAGTTGCAGGCAGGCCTCAAACAGACCATGGGCCTGCAGGCGCTCAATGAAGGAATTCCCATACAACAGGACCCTGTCTCCCTTCCTGAAACCCAGTTCGGCCCGGGCAACCTGACCGAGGAAACATAGCAAAAGGATACAGATGATTTTGTACATTGGATCTTCTCAACCAAGGATCTCCTTTACGACCTTGCCGTGCACATCAGTGAGCCGGTAATCGCGCCCCTGGAACTTGAAGGTGAGCTTTTCGTGATCAACCCCCAGCAGGTGCATGAGGGTGGCGTTCAAGTCGTGCACGTGAACGGGGTCCCTCGCCACATTGTAGCAATAGTCGTCAGTCTCCCCGTGCACATGACCGTTCTTCACCCCGGCCCCGGCCAGCATCTGCGTGAAACACCGCGGGTGGTGATCGCGACCGGCCTTGTCTCCCGGTTTTTGTGCGTAAGTCGTGCGGCCGAACTCCCCGCCCCAGACAACCAGGGTGTCCTTCAACAGGCCCCGCTGCTTGAGATCCTTTATCAACCCAGCCACTGGTTGCTCGGTATCCCGGCACTGACGCGACAGTGTTTCGGTGAGTTTATCGTGCTGATCCCAGCCCATATGAAAGAGCTGGATGAAGCGGACATCCCGCTCAGCCAGGCGCCGGGCCACCAGGCAATTCCGGGCGAAGGTTCCCAGCTTGCCGACATTCGGCCCATAGAGCTTCAGGACGTGCTCCGGTTCCTTTGAAATATCCGCCAGTTCCGGCACGCTGGCCTGCATGCGGAAGGCCATCTCATACTGGGCGATACGGGACTCGATGGCAGGGTCTCCCACCACCGCATGGCGCTTGGCGTTGAGGGCCCCCACGTCATCCAGGATGTCGCGCCGGATCCCGCGATCAATCCCCGGGGGATTGTGCAGGAAATAGACGGGGTCCCCGGTGTTGCGCAGTTTCACTCCCGAGTGCTCGGCCGGCAGGAACCCGGAATCCCACAACCGGCTGTAGAGCGGCTGTGCTCCCCCGGATGTCGAGCGGGACGTCAGCACGATATAGGCCGGAAGATCCCTGTTCAACGCACCGAGTCCATAGGACACCCACGACCCGATGCTCGGCCGCCCCGCCAGCTGGAAACCGGTCTGGAAAAAGGTGATGGCAGGGTCATGGTTGATGGCCTCGGTTTCCATGGAGCGGATGACACACAGGTCATCAGCAACCTCTCCCCAGTGGGGAAGCAATTCACTCAACTCCAGTCCCGCTTGCCCGTGCCGGGCAAACTTGAAGGGACTGGGCAGGACCGGGAGGCTCTTCTGTCCCGAGGTCATGGTCGTTATTCTCTGTTCACCTCGAACCGACTCCGGCAATTCCTTTCCCCGCTCCTTCTCCAGGCCGGGCTTGGGATCAAGAAGGTCCATCTGGGAGGGTCCGCCTGACATGAAGAGATAGATCACCCGCCTGACCTTCGCGTTCTCCGGCACCACCGTGGCGGCCTCACCCTCCTCATCGAACAGGAGGGAACCGAGGGCCAGGGCTCCGAACCCATGCGCGGAGGTCTCCAGGAAGGAACGCCGCCCCAGGAGCAGGGGATCCCCGGTGGGTGCCGTTCCTCCGAAACCAAAGCCCTTCGCATGTCCGTTACTCCCCTTCATCTGTTAATCACTTCATCGAGGTTCAGGATCACGTTCGCCACCGTGGTCAGGGCCGCCATCTCCGGCTTGGGGAGATAGCCAGGCACCTTGGATTCCCCCTGTCCAAGGAGATCCTCTGCCGCCTTGCCGTTGTTCCGGTAGTGCTCCACCCGCCGCTCATAGCCCTTGACCAGGATATCCAACTCCTCCCCATCGGCCACCCGGGAAGTCGCACAGCGAAATCCCCATGCAATCCGTTCCCCGGGGGTGCCTCCCTCCGTCATCATCCGCTCCGCAAATTTCTTGGCCGCCTCCACATAGGTCACCTCATTCATGAGGGCCAGGGCCTGCAGGGGCGTATTGGTCAAGGTCCTCTTCACGGTGCACATCTCCCGGCTCGGCATGTCAAAGAGGAGCATGCTCGGCGGTGCCACCGTACGGCGAATGCGGGAATAGAGACTGCGCCGGTAGAGTTTCTCACCGTGATCCTGCACGAAGGTCCCCCGCTTCTCCACCTCCAGCCAGAGCCCTGCCGGTTGATAGACCCACCAACTCGGACCACCCATGCGCTCCACCAGCAGGCCCGAGAGAAAGAGAGCCTGGTCGCGCAACATCTCCGCCTGCAGCCGGGTCCGGGGCCCCCGGCTGAGCAGCCGATTCTCCGGATCGCGACGCAGCCTCTCTTTATCGACCACCGCACTCTGCCGGTAGGTCCTGCTCATCACCATCAACTTGAGGAGCCCCTTGACGTCCCAGCCGGATTCCACGAAGTCCACCGCCAGCCAGTCGAGGAGCTCCGGATGACTCGGCCAGTCACTCTGCCGCCCCAGGTTTTCCGAACTCTTGACGATACCCGTTCCAAAGAACTGCTCCCAGATCCGGTTCACGAAAACGCGGGCTGTCAGGGAATGCTCCCCATCCACCATCCACTGGGCCAGGTCGAGACGAGTCAGGTTCTCTCCTTCCGGGGTGGGAGAGAACGCCTGGGGAAGTCCAGGCGACACCTCCTCACCCTTGGAATCATACTGCCCCCGCTTCAACACAAAGGCCTTTCGGTCCACTTCATCCCGCATGACCATGACGTGTGGGTGCCTGGTCTCCAGCTCCTTGATCTTCCCGTCCCGCGCCTTCTGGTCCGGGACCTCCGCTTCAAGCGTTTTCACTGCCGCCTCAAACTCGCTCTTCTTGTAGCGATGGCGGGGCTCGGCACTTCCCCGCAGGTTGTTGATAAAACCCTTTTCGTCCAGCCCATCGAACATGGCGAAGAGTTGATAGAACTCCTTCTGGCTGATGGGATCATACTTGTGATCGTGACAGCGCGCGCAACTCAAGGTCAGGCCCAGAAAGACCGAACCCATCGTTTCCACCCGGTCCATGATGTACTCGGTGCGCCACTCCTCCTCGATGGCCCCGCCCTCGGTCTGGATCCGGTGATTCCGGTTGAAGCCTGTGGCCACGATCTGGTCATCACTCGCATCCGGCAGGAGATCACCCGCCAGTTGCCAGGTCACAAACTGATCGTAGGGCTGATTGGCATTGAAGGACTCAATGACCCAGTTCCGCCACGGCCACTGGGCATTTTCGAGGTCGTTGTCATACCCATGGCTGTCACCATAGCGGGCGCCATCCAGCCACCAGGCGGCCATGCGTTCCCCGTAACGTGGAGAGGCCAGCAGGCGGTCAACCACCTTCTCATAGGCCTGCTCCGACTTGTCGGCAAGGAAGGCCTCCACCTCCCCCGTGGTGGGAGGAAGCCCCGTAAGATCAATCGACACACGTCGGATGATCTCCTCCTTTCCCGCTTCCTGCTGCGGCTGGAACCCGGCCTTCGACATCCTCTTGTAGACGAAGGCATCGATCTCATTGACCCCCCATTTCCCGGTGCCGGGCACTTCTCTCTTCACCGGAGTTCTGAACGCCCAGTGCCGTTCATACTTCGCCCCCTCGCTGATCCACTGCTTGAGTAGTTCCTTCTCACTCTCGGTGAGAGCCTTGCCCTCCCCGGGGGGCGGCATCACTTCCTCCTCGTCTTTCGAGAAGATGCGCCGGATCAGTTCACTCTCTTCGGGGTTCCCCGCCACAATGGCCCGCACTCCATCGCGCTCCGCATGGGCCACCTCCCGGTCATCGAGGCGCAACTTCGCCTTTCGCTTGGCGGCATCTGTTCCATGACAGGCCAGGCACTTGCCTGCGAGGAGGGGAAGGATCTCCCTGTTATAGCCAACCTCAGCCCGGACGGTCGCCAAACCGCCCAGGAGCATGACCATGAAGAGATTCAGCCTCATCGACTCGGAATTAATTCAGGACCACCGCACGATGGCAATGAGGAGATCATCATCCGATCATGGCCGGGTGGAAAGACGGAAGGCGTAGAATGGTGTTGCGAAGGTATTTTGCCCCCATTAGTCGT
>Ga0310120_10001220_pt1 | contig 19431 bp, 13 predicted proteins | sample CB27_AW_983_MG_FD_203506 | JGI IMG/M metagenome (GOLD analysis project Ga0310120, IMG submission 203506) | Marine microbial communities from Western Arctic Ocean, Canada - CB27_AW_983 | ecosystem: Environmental > Aquatic > Marine > Oceanic | place: Canada: Western Arctic Ocean | collected...
CAAACCATGAGCAGGTCCCTCCCCATCGGCGGCCAGCAGCAGCGCGCGGCATCCGCCGCGGCCCAGCGCGTCCTGGCCCACAGTCGACACCAGGGTCGAGCAAATTCCGCGCCGGCGAAAATCAGGATGGGTCTCGACCGACTGGTATCTTCCCAGTCGATCGGAACAGAAGACGATTCCGCACTGCCCCACCAGCAACTCATCGAGGAATGCCCCCCACCAGGTGGCCATCCCCGCCTGCTGTCGCTTGCGCCACGACTGACGAGTTCGTTGCTTGAAGAGTCGGTACTGCGGGGAACCGCTGCTCTCGTTGGGATCACATTGCTGGTTGAGATGCTCGATCCGATCGAACTCGGACTCGAAATCGAGGGGCCGGACCTCTACATCCAGATTCCCGGGGTCGAGCAACTGGGGGTCGATCAGCTGGGTCGCGATCATCCCGGGGCCTGAATCCTCGGTCATGCCCAGGGCACGGGCGCGGGCCTGCGCCTGCGGCGCCAGTGCGGCTCCGTCCCAGCGCAGCAGTACATGTTCCACCTCACAACAGGACTGGAACTGATCGCGGAACCGGTCGATCCAGGACTCCAGTTGCTCCGCTTCCGGCGCCTTCGGCAACAACAGGTAGTTTCCCCAGTAATAGCCAGGGTTTTCTGGTGATCTCACATGGATGCAGGACTCCAGTGAATCCACCACACCATCGACGGCCGTCATCTCGAGGTCGGTTCGTGTCAGCAGCGAATATTGCGGTTGAGGCATCGGTTCCCCTTCCCTGTATCAGCGGCGGAGTGTGGCCCCAGCACGACTCCGAGCAAACGACTCGCCCGTCTCAGAACGCGACGCGCTTGCGGAAGCGACTTTCATCGACGGTGATCTTGACGATCCGGCTGCCCACCTCGATCTGATCGAGCAGTTCGAGCCCATCCACTACCTGGCCAAACACGGTGTAACGGCCATCGAGATGGGGTGTGGGTAGGTGCGTGATGAAGATCTGTGATCCTCCCGTGTCATCTCCGGCCTTGGGCATTCCCACCGTGCCCCTGCGATATGGGCGCGGATGAATCTCATCGATGAGATGCCAACCCTCATCCCCCCAACCGTCGCCTCGTGGACCTCCGCCCTGAGCAACAAAGGATGGCACGACCCTATGAAAGATCCTGCCGTCGTATGCCTTTCGCCGAATCCCATCGATGAATGCGCTGACATGTCGGGGAGCAGCTCCCAGATCGAGTTCGATCACCATCGTTCCCGAGTCCAGTTCCAGAAACACGCGCGGTGGTCCTTCCCCTGTCATCTGTTGATGGGTGATCGGTGGTGAAGGACATCGACCCGCGAGCGGAGGGACCGGTACGCCGAGCACTCGCGCGGCAGCAGTTCTCACCGTGCGAAAAGAATCGTCCAGAGATTGTCTCGCCAGCATCTCTCCGGCATCGGTGTCGGAGAGCTGGTCGAGGATCTGAACCCGCAATTCCCATGCATCAGCACCCAGCGACCGCGTCCAGGTGTTCTGGAGCAACTGCTGCCACTGGTCGATCTTGCTGCTTGCTGCCAGATCAGCAGCTGGCATCTTCACGGACACATCGGGATCGCGAAGCGCCCTTCGGATCAGATCCTCCACCGACGGATCCTCGATCGATGCAAGCGCGGAAACCGCGGCCGCACGGACACGGCGATCGGGATCCTCGAGAAACGGCAGCAATGAGGGCAATCCTGCCGCCCCCAGATCGGCAAAGGCACTGGCGCAGGCAGTTCGAAGCCATGCAGAGTCATCCGTGATGAACTCTGCCAGGATCTCTCCGCAACGCCTCGGTGTCAGCAGTCCAAGATCGGCCGCGGATGCCAGGGCACCGACGGCTGCAGATCGAACGGCGACAGATCTCTCCGCATCGAGTGATCCGATGATGAACGGCAACTCCAAGGCCGTGGTGCCCATGCCGAGACTCTCGACCACCACCGGTGCGACCAGCGGATGCTGCTCCTGGATCAGATGCCTCAACAAGACATCCCTGGCCTTGCCAGTTCGGCCCCATTTCTTCTCTCGTATCTTTCCGATGGTGCGCAATGCTTCGACCCTGGCCGTCCACGGAGAGGCTTTATCGAGTAACAACTGATCGAGGCCCTCGAGGGCGAGCGAATCGAGCGGCTGCCTCGCACCCCACGCTGCGTAAGTCCTCACAAGTCCGGAGCGGTGTGAGAACGACTGCCTCAGTGGGGCAGATGTATCTGCATGGTCGATCTTCATCAGCGCATAGGCAAATGGCCATGGATCCTCATGGGAGCCATCGAGCAGTAATCGTGACAAGACTTCGATCGCAGCCTGGGCCGCTTCACCGTGGCGCCAGACAGAGAGAGCAGCCTCACGTTGTAGTTCTGGCTGGCCTGAGTCTCCGAGGGCTTCGATCAATACACCGACAACACGCCGGGCCCAATCGACTTCAACTTCATCTTGAGCGACGATTCGACCGAGCGCAGTGACCGCTGCCTGCTGCACCGAGGGCTGGCGATCGTCGCGGCTCAACCTCGCCAGTAGATCGAGTGCTCTGCCGTCACCGATCTGTCCCAGAGAGAACGCGATCGCGCCGAGAACAGCGACATCCTTTTCCGAGCCTGCTGCTTCGATCAACTGCATCGCTCCCGACTGGAAGCGAGTTCTCCCGACCACATCTGCTGCTCTCTGACGCACGATGGCTGCAGGATTTCGCATCATTCTTTCCAGAAAGAACAGTTCCAGACTGCGTTCATCTTCTGCCTTGTCGAGAAGTTCGAGCGACAGCTTCTCGATACGGACTCGAGCATTCGCGGGCGAGTTTTCTCGGTCAGTCCTGTCGTCGGGACGCTGGCAAGAAGCGATGATCAGCAGCAGTGCCAGCAGACAACCAGAGGTCCTCATCCTTCTCCCCTCCCCACTGTCAGGCCCTGTTGCAGGGTCCTCCTCTTCGCAACCAGCGGTGATCATGCCATGTCTCTGACCGAAGATGCCAGAGGCGCACAGCAGCAACTCGCCGCAGTTTCACTGCGACTTGTTGGTCTCTCCTTTTTCGCGCAGCAGTTGCTCGATCTCCTCGCCGGAATAGACGCTACCGGTACCGGATCCTGGGCACTCCTCCACCACCTCCTGCCAGGTCTCGATGGATTCGAGATTTTGATGCCAGAAGGGATAGGTCTTGCATTGAGGAGGACGAACCGGATAGACGCTGCAGCCGCCATCCCAGAAGATGCACTCGAAGTTCGGTTTTTCGATCAAACTGCGCCGACGCCCCACCGTTCGAAGATATTTCTTCTCGAAGGCAGGAGGAGTCATCTGAAGGAATCCTGCCAGTTTGGCGATGTCCGCGGTGTTGACCCACACATAACCCTCGACCCTGCAGCACTTGCCGCACTGCGTACACTCGAATGGCAGGCCGTCATGCCACCACTTTTTCTTCATCTCGCTCCGTTCGTCGGTGCAAGGTAACAGGGAAGCCTCGCTGTGGGAATATCAGCGGTTCGCTAGCGTGCCCGTGGCAACGGTAGCATCTGCTGGTTACTATCCGTGCCGGAGGAAATCGATGACTCTGAACGTTTTTGCCCTGCAACTCCAAGATCGAATCCTGCTGGCACTCTTGTTCTCACTCATCGTGCTACCGGGATGCGTCGAGAGGTCCCTTTCGATCCGAACCTCACCACCAGGGGCAAAAGTGTTCGTCGATGGCATCGATGTCGGTAAATCCCCCGTGACCATTCCCTTCGATCATTACGGTACGTGGGATGTAGTGGTCCGGATGGAAGAAAACGAGAAGCGGGGTGAACGATCCCTCGCTCCGCAAAGGCGTCAGGTTCACCTCTCTCCACCCTGGTACCAGCGATTTCCGATAGACTTCGTTTCCGATGTTCTGTGGCCAGGAAATATTCAGGTCTCTTTCGAGGAATCCTTCGTGCTGGAACCACAGGATCTCGATGCCCTATCGGAGCGATTTCGCGCTACAGCCAGGGAACACGGTATCGTCAGCCCGCTCGACGAACCTGCAGACACGCCCTGATGAGGTCGTGGTGACTACCGAAGAGATCACTGACCTCAACTTTGGGTCGCCAGACCGTAACCCTGATCAACTCGAGGGGTTGAGAGTGCTGGTGGTGGGTCTCGGTCGGCACGGTGGCGGCACCGAACTGGTGCGCTTCCTCGCTGAGCGTGGAGCCATTGTCTCCATCACCGATCCAGCAGAGCAGGACCAGCTGAAGTCTTCCATCGATATGGTCAATGACCTGCCGCTACACAGGGTTCGTATTGGCGAGCCACACCACCCTCAAGACCTCATCGAGTGCGACTGGGTCGTGGTCAATCCCGCCATTCCACCTGGCACACCCTTCCTCGGGGAAATCGCCAGGAGTTCGGTACTTGCAGTGACGGAACTGGGAATGGCGATCTCCTGGTTGCCACGACAACACCTCGCAGCCATCACAGGTACACATGGAAAGAGCACCACCTGCCAGCTCGCTTGCCAGATGCTTCGCGCCTCCGGGCTCGGAGCCATCGCCGGTGGCAACCTGGGCGGTAGCCTTCTCTCTCGGATCGGGGATGGGCAATCCAGTGAGATGCGTTACATCGTCGAGGTCTCATCTTTCCAGGCCGAGCGCCTGGATGAGAAAGCGGATCGCCCCTCCATCGTGGCCATCACTAACCTTTCTGACGACCACCTCGACTGGCATGGCAGTCAGAAAAAGTACCGAGATGCCAAGTTGAGGCTGCTGGATAACCCAGGCCGAGGCGATGCCATCGCCATACTTCCCACCACCGGCCCGCTCGGCAGGGACTATCACTGCAGCACTCGGACGGTGATCCGTTGCGGTCTGGACGGCACCAACGGTGAATCGAGACCCGAATCCAATACCCTTCAAATCGTGACTACAGATCGAGATGAATTGACGATACCGTTTTCCGCACCCAGTCCATTGGAAGGATCCGCTGGACTCGAGAACTCGCTTCAAGCGGCCACCATCGCTGCCGCTCTGGGCGCCACCGAGGAAGGGATCTCGAGGGCGATCGATAATTATAAAGGACTCCCGCATCGCTATCAGGAAGTGGGAGAAGTGCGGGGAGTACGCTACATCGATGACTCCAAGGCGACCACACCTGAAGCCGTTGCCAGCGCAATCCACCGCAGCAATTGCACGCTTCACTGGCTCTGTGGCGGCCGACCGAAGAGCGGGGAGATCGACACCCGATCCATGATGGAGCCGCTCTCTGACAGGGTTTGTCATGCCTATTGTTTCGGTGGAATGGCTGAGGTCTGGCAGACGGCACTCGGATCAGCACCGCTGTCCCACCTCGAATGCCATCCCAGCCTCTCGGCTGCCTTCGAGGCCGCAGCCACAAAGGCCACAGCAGGCGAGATGGTGCTACTGAGCCCTGGAGGCAGTTCATTCGACCAGTATTCTTCTGCCGAGGAGCGGGGCCTGCAGTTCCAGCGGCTCGTTGCCGAGATGGAGCCATCGCTCCCACCCACTGCGAGAGATCGCTAGCGTCCCGACCCGGTTGCTTTCCAATTTCAATAACTGGACGCTACTGGTCGCTCGGGGCAGGATGTCGGATCGTGACGACTGCCGAGAACACTGATGGAGGAACCGTGCCAAGGGCTCGCACCATATTCCTGTGCCTTGAATGCGGTACCTCCCACGAGCGTCACATGGGTAGATGCCCCGACTGCAACACCTTCAACTCTCTCAAGGAACACAGAATCGCTACCGAATCTGCTCGAACCAAATCTCGACCGGTCGAGGAACGATCCACCGCAGTTCTCATCGATCAGGTCGAGGCTTGCGAAGAGGATCGCATCGCGACAGGGCTCATCGAGGTGGATCGCGTCCTCGGTGGTGGCCTGGTGCCCGGCAGTGGCATGCTGATCTCGGGGGAGCCTGGCATCGGCAAATCAACCCTGCTGCTACAGATCGCACAGTCGATCTCTCGCCAGGGGAAACGGTTTCTGTACATCACAGGAGAGGAATCTGCCGCACAGGTTCGCCTGCGCTCCGATCGGATCGGCGAGGCGGGAAACGAGTTGTGGTTACACTCCGAGTGCGATCTCGACTCCATCGAGCAACAGATCGGTGAAAATCATCCCGCCGTCGTCGGGATCGATAGCATTCAGACCGTCAGCTGGGACGAGATCCCCGCCGGCGCAGGTGGAGTGGTTCAGGTTCGCGAGGTGACTTCCCGCCTGCTGAACCTGGCGCGCAAGGTAGGATTTCCGCTGCTGATGGTCGGCCATGTCACCAAGGACGGATCCGTGGCAGGACCCAGAACCCTGGAGCACATGGTCGATGGCGTGCTGCAATTCGAGGGTGAGCGCGGTCACAACCTACGGATTCTTCGAGCACTGAAAAACCGCTTCGGATCGACCGATGAGGTCGGAATTTTCGAGATGCGTTCAGATGGTCTGCGGCAGGTCGACAATCCATCCGGATTGTTGCTCTCTCATCGTCACAGCGCATCACCAGGGTCAGCGACCGCAGCTGTACTCGAGGGAACAAGGCCGCTGCTGGTCGAGATACAGGCACTGGTCACACCGGCTGCACATGGAGCCCCGGCTCGAAAGCCCTCGGGAATCGAGGCGGGTAGGCTCTCGATGCTCGCTGCTGTGCTCGAAAAACGGCTCGGGATCCCCCTCGGTGGCTGTGACATTCACGCCAACGCCGTCGGTGGAGTGAAACTGAAGGGAACCGCGGGGGATCTGGCGCTCGCTGCCGCGATTCTCTCCTCGTTTCATGACCGTTCCCTGCCCAGAGATGTCATCTTCGCAGGTGAAGTCGGTTTGCTAGGCGAGGTGCGACCCGTGCCTGGTACCAGACAACGACTGGAAGAAGCGAGCAGGCTCGGTTTTCACTCGGCCTGCGTGGCACCGGGTAGTCTCGATGGACCCGGCCCTGAGGGGATGCGGATCCACGAAACGGCCGAACTGGCCACGCTGGCGAGCAGGTTTGTTGAATGAATCGGTCCCCATTGATCCGTTCAGGACTCGATCCTGGACAACCGCGAGGGCGCCGACTCTGGACGATTCTCGGTATTCTCACCCTTGTATTCGTCATCCTGGGCTCGACATTATCCATCTTCCCACACTCGGACAGCACAACCCTGAACTCACTGCGAGTTGCTGAGCAGGACCAGAACTTCAGCGGTGTTTCTTCAACTCTGCCACCGATCGAATTGGGTGAACGTCTTTCATTTGACACACAGTTGCTTCTGATAGTTCATTCCGTCTGGGGCTCAGAGCCCCCACCCAGGGAACAGAACTCCTTTGGCTGGTGGCTCTTCAAGGTTCGCAAGATATCGAAATACACGACCGACCTGGCCAGAGGAGAAGTTGTGCTCGGGGTCATGTTGCTGGCCAGTTTGCTGGCGCGGTTTGGAGTATTCGTAGAAATCGCCAGGCGAAGAATCCACGCAGGACTCCTCGGAATGCTCGTCGCCGGCTTCGCCACCTGGGTGATCAAGATCGCAACGGGGCGAGTTCGACCCAACGGCTTGTTTTATCAGGGAAATATCAACTGGGATCCGTTGTCGCTCGAAAACATTCACCACAGCTTCCCATCTGGTCATGCGACAGCAGCGGGGGCGTTGATGATGGTTCTCATCATCGGATTTCCACGCTTTCGATTCATCTGGGTCGGCTATGCCTTGTGGATCTGTGTCACGAGAGTTCTCTCAGCCAACCATTGGCCCACGGATACCGTGATGGGGCTCTATCTCGGCTCCTTCTGCGTCGCACTGGTCACTTCCTGGGTTCAGACTCGATCCACTGAACGGAGTCAGGAGCCCGAGTTGTACCAGAGTTCCAGGGAAACCGTCTTGCCCGTGGAATAGTTGAGGGTTCCCGCATCTCCATTGCTCCACATCCTCTCACAACCCGATTCAGCGGCCTCGAATCCAGATCGTTCTCGTTTCTGACGAGTGATCAATAACCAGGTAGGATCCTTGGATAGTGCCCATTGCGAGACCCCACCCGGATACTCTTCGATCAGCGAAGGAACGGTACGCTGTGCTGGGAGAGGATCGCGATCCAGCGCAAACACAAGAGAAGGTTCGTGGTATCCATCGACCACGATGGGCGCGTCTGGTGCAACGCTGCTGTCGATGATCCTCGCAATTTGAGGACCCAGTTGCCAACTGTTCTGCAGTTGGCCTAGCCCGGTGAGCATCGCCAGCAGACAGAATCCGGTGGCGGCGGCCAAAAAACCCGGACCTCTCCATTGCATGAATGACACCCCTGGCTTCAGATTCACGGTCAACACTGCTGTTGTGATGAGTCCCGCAGCAACGCAAATCATCACCGTTCGGCTACCACTGTAGGTCATCAGAACAACAACAAATGCGATCGCCATGACAACCAACATCAATGCTGCGAGCCAACGTCCCAGTCTCCCGGCAACCCCGCCAAGGAGATTTTCATCCACCTCACCTCTCTCGACCCGAGTCCAGCACAGTGCCACCGTCACCGCGATTCCAGGGAAAGTGGCCAGGATGTAGTGGGGCAGTTTTGTTGCGACCAGGGTCATCAGCAACAGGGTCGGTAGTATCAACGAGGCCAGAAGTACGCCGGTGCCATCACCTCCGAACAGCTGGCGTCTGCTTGCCACTACCGGCACCAGTAGCGCAGAGATGGGCGCAGCTCCCAGCAGCAATACCGGCAAGTAGAAGGGCAATCCGAGGATCCAGCCGGACCAGCCCGAGCCGCCGTGACTCTCGAGCGCCGCTGTGCTGCGCTCGATGAGGTGGCGCCCGATGCCGATGCGTGCAAGTTCACCACCCGTCGCCTCATTGGCGGGAATCGCCCAACAAAGGAAGATCGAGATCGAGACCAGCAGGGCGATGGCCACCACAACCCACCATCTGCGCCCGAGATCCAGCTTCCCTCTGCCAGCAATGGACGCCGATGCGCAAGCCAGCAGGAATATACATGGACCCACTGGTCCCTTCGCTAGCATTGCCCATGAAAGAGCGAGGCAAAGCAGCGGCAGGTGCAGCTTCCGAGCACCGTGAAGGGCGCGATCGACGAGAATCGCCATCGATACGGTTATTCCTGCCAGCATAGTTGCATCCGCCGTGGCCGCACTGCCGAGCAACATCGGCAATGGCATCAACGCTCCCACTGCAGCAGCCCTCAACCCGACGTCTTCACCTCCGAGATTTTTTCCGATGTGAAAGGTGGCCAGTGCCGTGATGAGCGTCGCCAGGATCGATGGGATTCGTACCGCCAGGTCGGTAGATCCGAGGGCACCGATCCACGGCATCATCAGCCAGTAAACCAGCGGCGGCTTGTCTGGACGCAGTTGACCATCGAAGCGTGGCACCATCACATCTCCGGTGCGAACCATCTCGACCGCTGCACGTGCGAAGCGGGGTTCATCTCGATCCCAGAGCATCGTCACCGAAGCGCTGTAGAACCCCATCAGGGCCAGGCAGACCAGCAGCAAGACCAGTTTGATCCGGACCGGTTTCATCTTCTGGTCCCCCTCCGAGATCACTGCTCCAGGGCAGATCGAACCAGGTCCCAGTCGATATCGGGTGGCAGTAGATCACCGGGAAGGACGGTTTTCATCTGTTCGCGGATCGAATCAGCCCGCCCACCAGGATCCGGATGAGAAGAGAACCAGACAGGAACCGAAACCCCCTCCCCGGACACTTCCAGTCTCTCGAAGAAGGTCGCGAGACCATCTGGATTCCAACCAGCCGCCTGCATCATCTGGAGTCCCTCGGTATCCGCTTCCGCTTCCAGATCGCGGCTGTACCCTTGCCGGATCAGTATCTCGAGTCCACCGCCGAGAGCAGCCATCCCGGTGACATCGCCAAGCATCGCCTGAATCGCCACGGCCAGCGACAGGGATTGCACCAACTGGCGCAGTCCATGGCGTTTCGTTGCATGGGCCATCTCGTGAGCCAGAACTCCGGCCACTTCATCCGCACTCTCTGCTGCGGTGAGGAGGCCTGTGAATACAGTGATGTATCCCCCCGGCAGGCAATAGGCGTTGACCGTTTCACTCTCGACGATCACCATCTCCGGTTTGATCCCGTCCAGGCTCAGATGAGGAATCAGAGAATTGAGAATCTGGTCCATGGCAGAGTTGACTGTCGCATCCGTGCTGAGCTGCTCCCCTTCCAGCATCGATCGGTGCGCTGCCTTGCCAAGTTCCTGGTCGAAGGAAACGGGTAGGCTGTGAACCACCCATCCTGCCGCTGCAATGATCCCGTAATAAAGAGCAACTCCGAGAATAGTCACACTGATGATGGAGGCAGCCATCACCTTCGGGAAGGTCCACTGATGTTTTCGCAACTTCGCAGCCGCCCGATCGAGCTGATCGACCAGATCTGCAGGTGAGTTTGCCCGGACCTCCGCAAATACTTCGGGGTTACGAATCGAAAAGGCGATGTCTGAATGTCGATCCTGGATACTGATGCACGTGCCCAGAACACCCGCACGAGCCTGAAGCAGATCTAGCGAAGCACTCTGGCCATCGCGGCCCATCAACCTGGCCCGCCCACCCTCGATCCACAGCATCGCCGGGGAACTGACGCTGAATTCCCCGCCGTGCCCGGTGACAGGTAACCCCCCGGATGTGTCAACCATGGCGCGGCAGATCCGCCCCAGGACTTTCTCGAAGAGCCGGATCGGCACTGAACCCGGCTGGAGCCTCGATTCGTTCCACAGCCACCGCGGCGACCTTGAACTCCGGCGTCTCGGTTATCGGATCCACGTCTGGATTGGTGATGTTGTTGGTCAACGTCTCCTCGGGGAACGCAAAGCTCATGAACACCGTTCCTTTCGGTGAGGTCCGGGTGATGGCGACGCGGGTTGTCACATCGCCTCTGCGCGAACTGATCCGTGCCCAGTCCCCATCCTCGAAGCCCAGTTTCTCGGCATCCCGGGGATGGATCTCGAGCCACTCGTTGGGAACCAGGATCCGGAAACCTGCTGAACGGCCCGTCATCGTGTTGGTGTGGTAGGTCGGCAATCGTCGTCCCGTGGTCAGATAGAACGGGTATTCATCATCGGGATTCTCCGAGGGAGGGACGTAGTCGAGCAATTGTAACTTGCCCTTGCCGTTGAGGAACACGCCTTCATGGAGCACGGGGGTACCCGGATGATCGTGATCGGGAACCGGCCAGTGCAACTCGCCACTGTCGATGCGATCGTAATCGAGGCCGGCGTAGATGGGAGAAACGGAAGCGAGTTCATCGAAGACCTCGCGGCTACTGTCGTACTCGAAGTGAACTCCGCTCTCCATCCGCTTGGCAACCTCGGCGATGATCCACCAGTCAGGCTTCGCTTCGCCCGGGGGATCCGCCGCCTTTCGTATCCTCTGAATCCGGCGATCGGAGTTGGTGAAGAAACCATCCACCTCGGTGAAGGCGGCCGCAGGAAAGACCACATGTGCCTTCTGGGCGGTGTCGGTGAGGAACATGTCCTGCACGATCAAGAAATCGAGGGATTCGAGCGCCTTGGTGGTGTGCTTGACGTCCGGGTCGGTCACCAGGGTGTTCTCGCCACAGATCCACATCGCCTTGAGGCGTCCATCTACGGCGTGATCGAGCGCCGCGATCTTGGTGATCCCCTTGTCGGGATCGAGGGGGACCCCCCACGCCTTCTCGAACTTTTCCCGACTCTCGGCCGAGGTGACATCCTGGAATCCGGGGTAGTTGTTGGGCAGGGCTCCGGCGTCCCCGGCACCCTGGATGTTGTTCTGCCCACGAAGCGGATTGACTCCCGCGCTCCGTTTGCCGAGGTTTCCGGTGATGAGCGCCAGGTTGCACAAACTCTGCACGTTACTGACACCACAGATGTGTTCGGTGATTCCCAGGGTGTAGTAGATGCCCGCGCGCTCGGCCGAACCGTATTCGATGGCACATTCACGGATCAGTTCTTTTGGCACTCCCGAGATCTGCTCGGCATATTCGAGCGTGAAGGATTCGAGATGTTTCTTCAGTTCCTCGAAACCCTCGGTGCGCTGCTCGACATACTCCTTGTCGTGCAGATCTTCATCGATGATCACCTTCGCCATCGCATTGAAGAGAGCCACATCGGACCCGAGCTGGATCTGAAGATGTCCATCAGCAAGTTCAGCCAGAGGGATCTTCCTGGGATCGACCACGAACAGTTTCGCACCCTTGCGAACCGCCTTCTTCACTCGTAACGCGATGATCGGATGGCACTCCGTCATGTTGGTGCCGACACAGAGCATCATCGGGCAGTCCTCGATCTCGGGGATCGAGTTCGACATCGCTCCGCGTCCTATCGAGGCCGCCAGACCGGCGACCGTCGGGCTGTGTCAGGCACGCGAACAATTATCGACCTGATTCGAGTTCATCACCGCCCGTGTGAACTTCTGCAACATGTAGGCACCCTCACCGGGAGCCCGGCCACTGGCGATGGCATAAAATGCTTTCGGCCCATGTTCGGCGCGAATGCTCTTGAATCGCTGCGCAGTGTAATCGAGCGCCTCATCCCACGAGACCGGCGTCAGCTGACCTTCCTTGCGCACAAGAGGCATGGTCAAACGATCATCCGAGTTGACGAAGTCAAAACCGAACTGCCCCTTCACACACAAGGCACCCTCATTCACCGGCCCGTCGAGAACAGGAGTGACACCGATCATCTTCCCATCTCGAGCATGCAGGCTGATGGAACAACCGGTGCCACAGTAGGGACAGATGCTGCGAGTCTCCTCGACCTTTCCGGGAATAGAACCCTGACCAACCATCTTCTTGTCGGCGAGCGCGCCGGTGGGACAGGTGTAGATGCACTGGCCGCAGAGGGTGCATTCGCTGCCCATCAGAGGACCACCGAAAGCAGTAGCAATCCCCTTGTTCCAGCCTCGCCCGGTCATGGTGATGGCATAATCCCCCTCCACCTCGGCGCAGATCCGCACACAACGGAAACAGGAGATGCAGCGGTCATAGTCTCGCAGTAGAAACGGGTTCGAGTCCTCTTTGGATGCATTACTGATGGCACCGAGGAAACGGTCGCGTCCGACGTCGAACTTCTCGGCAAGTTCGTGAACCTCACAGGTGCCGATATCACGGCAGCGCGGACATTCGTCGCCCGGATTTTCGGAGAGCACCATCTCGACCAGGGTGCCCTGCATCTTCCGCAGCTTGTCGCTGCCGGTACGAACCACCATTCCTTCCTCGGCCTCGAGGGTGCAGGAGGACGCGGGAATTCGACGCCCTTCCACCTCGACCACACAGAGTCGGCAGGATCCGTACGGATCGAGGCGCTCGTCCCAGCACAGGGTAGGAACGAAAGTGCCCTCCCTTCGAGCCACCTCCAGAACGGTCTCTCCCTCGGCGAAAGAAACTTCCTGCCCATCGAGTTGCATCTTCATGGTGTCAGTCACTTTGCATCCCTCTCACCCTGGCGCTCGGGTCTGCGCCCCTCGATGTAATCCTGTACTACATCTGGCCAGTACTTCATCATCGTTTTCGTGATGAAGGGTGCTGCCAAACCAAGGCCGCAGGCGCTCGTCTCACCCAGAACCTCTTCCAGGTCCGCCAACTCCTCGAGAGGATGGCTCCGGATCACTGGATTGCCTGTCGAGTGATCGATCAGTTCGTCGAGTAGTTCGGTGACTCGCACGGTTCCTATTCGGCATGGAAAGCACTTGCCACAGGACTCCTGTGCGAGGAAATGCATGCTCTCTCTCGCAGCTTGAATCATGCAACGGGACTCGTCATGAACGATGATTCCGCCAGCTCCCAGCATCGCCCCCAGTTCGGTCAGAGAGGCGGGATCGAGGGCCACATCGAGATCCGCCGCACCCACGAATCCACCGCTGATTCCCGCCATCGTGACACCCTGGATGGCTTTTCCATCTGGCGTGCCACCAGCGTGAGTGTCCAGGAGCTCTCGTAACGAGGTTCCGACCGGAACCTCGTAGTTTCCGGGGCGGGTGATGTCGCCGGAAACACTGAAGACACGGGTCCCGGCATTTTCCCCCAGCCCCAGGTCCCTGAACCAGGCCGCGCCCTTTTCGAGAATGGCGGGCACAGCACAGAAGGTCTCGACATTGTTGACCACGGTCGGCAAATCGAACAGCCCATGAGTGGTGGGAAAAGGAGGCTTCTCTCTCGGGAAAGGGTGCTTTCCCTCCAGCGAGTTGAGCAGAGAAGTTTCCTCACCACAGATGTAGGCTCCAGCGCCCCGTCGAATCAGGATGTGAAACGGTATTCCGGTACCACAGGCATCTTCTCCGAGCATTCCTGCCCGGGTTGCTTCATCGATGGCGATTTGCAGTGATTCGAGGATCTCGGGGTATTCCCAGCGAAGATAAACGATGCCGATCTCGGCTCCGGTAACGAGGCCTGCACAGGCCATCCCCTCCAGCATCGCATGAGGGCTGTGGGCCATCAGTACTCGGTCCTTGAAGCATCCGACCTCACTCTCATCTGCATTGCAGATGATGTATTTCGGTCCGCGGCTTTCGTTCTTCACAGCTTCCCACTTCACACCTGTAGGGAAACCCGCTCCACCGCGACCGGTCAATCCACTCTCCTTCAACTCTTCAATCACCTTGTCCGGATCGCTGGCCGCCAGAGCAGGGCTGCTCCACGCACCATGAACCATCGCGCCCTTCAGAGAACCGATGCCATCACGAATGTGACGGAAGAGACACTCTTCTAGACCCGTCTCCGGTGGTAGAGGCATATCGGCCTCGGTGGCAGAGGCCACCGCTCCAGATTGCGCCGAGTGGAAGAACTTCTCTCCTATGAGAATGGGGACCGGCACATCACAACGCCCCGGGCAAGAGATCTTCTCAACCTTACCCGAATGAGCGATGCCGAAATCTGCAGTGGCCGCTTGTGCAGAAATCGTCTCCAGATCATGGAGACAGCAGGTCGAATTCTCGCAGATCATGATGTCTGGCACGGGCTTCGGTTCGAGCCGGAAGAAGTGGTAAAAGGTAACCGTTCCATATAGTTCACTGATGGGAATCTGGAATCGCTGCGCCACCTGCTTGAGCGAATCTTCAGGAAGATATCCATGGTGATCCTGGATGGCATGAAGCACCCCCAGGAAGGGAGCCGGCTCCTTCATCCAGAGATCGAGAATCTCCGTAGTTGCCGGATCCTGGATCTCGATTTCCGACTTCATATCGCTCCACTCTCAAGAATGAGCCTCTGGATTTCCTCTTCACAGGACCCTGGACCCTCACCAAGGTATCGAGAACAAGGAAGTTCAACAAGACAAGGCCCCTGGGAGACTTTACATGCCTACCTGGGCGATCTTGATGTTGCATCAGGGGTTTCATACTTTCTCATTACCCTGCGGGAGATATTGTACTGGATCCTCGAACAAGCCAGGAACTGTATGCCTTCGATTTCTCACAATCAGCACCGGTTTGATGGAGTTCGGCTACATCTGGTCACGGATATCAGTGCCGACTGGATTCCTGCAATGTGGCAAGAGTGTGTCACTGGAAGCACTGACCGAACCTCACGCTGGAAACTACCTGACGAGTTTGACATCACTGTATTCGTGAAAGTCTATCGCCGCAGACCCTCCCACGGATTTCTCCGCAGACTGCTGCCAGGTCGCGCCCTGCACGAAGGACGGGGCTACGTCGAATTTTCAAACAGGGGCATCCACACCGTCCCGCTGATTGCCTGGGGCGAAGAGCGGCACTGGGGACTTTTGGAAAGAGGGATTGTTGTGACCCGGGCAATCGAGGCAAACACGGTAGAAGAAGAATTCTCTAACAGTGAAGATACTGAACTGCTGTTTGCGACTGCTGAACAACTGGCCCGGATTCATGTGGCGGGTCTGGCTCACGGTGATCCACTGGTGCGAAATTTCCTGGCAACCCAACCCACCCCAACACCCTTCGATCTGCCCTCATGGAGCCGACTGTCACGATCGAGCCAGTTCAAGGACCTGATACGCTTCCTCGGATCGGTTGCTGGATTGACCAACTGCCTCGAATTAAATCGAAATCTACTGGCCAGATACGCGGTTCGGATGAAACATCTGCCCGGGTCTGTTGATGACTTGCTAGACGGCGCACAGAAATACGCACTGGAAAAGAAACTGACATGATCGAATTGAAAGTCATTGGAGGTTCTAAATCTCACGACACTCTGCGACGAGTACTCTCGCAGCGGTCTCCAGGAAAGATACTCGACTGCCCAGCAGGAACCGGGGTTCTCTCGCAGTTTCTCAAAGACCTGGGCTGGGAAGTTCACTGCGCGGATATCGATTCCGGCAATTTCGAGGCGGAGGGCTTCCCTTTCGAAGAAGTAAACCTGAACCAGTCCTTACCCCACGAAGATGAGAGTTATGATGCCGTATTGTGTGCCAACGGCCTGCATCGGTTGTATCACCCGGGAGGCGCTATTGCGGAATTTTACCGAGTGCTTCGCCCTGGTGGCTCACTCTATGTGAACATCAATAACTACGCTTCCATCCAGAAGAGGCTGCGTTTTCTCTTCTACGGATCCATCACAAACACCATCAACGAGAGTACTTTCAAGCAAACCTCCACTGATCCGCAAGCAAACGTCCGCCATCACCTGTTCTATCCTCAACTGGCAAACCATCTAGAAGCGGCCGGCTTCCGAATCGCTGCGGTAAAAGCCGCCAGTGTAAAGCCGTTGCACCGACTACTGTGGCCCTTTGCACTGTTGATCCAGATCGCTTCCTTGCTGGTGAGTCCCGCCAGCCGGAAACGGAATCGGATTGGTTCCGCCAACTCCTCCGGAATCCTTCCTGGAGGCAAGTATCTCTACGTCGAGGCGGTAAAGCCTTCCTCTTGATGCCACTGAGGAATAAAAAAAGTCCCGCTGCTTTCACAGCGGGACCCACGTTAAATTTGGATACCCAGGTTCCCTTCAGCGAATGGAGAGGCCGTCGATATCTTCGCTGGCATCGATTCCCAGGGCACTCATGTCGAAAATCAACTCTGCGAATCCTGATGTAGTACTGCCAAAACTACCAGTGAACCTGGAGACATCCTCATCGGCGCCTGACGATCCGGAGCCGGAGTATGTGCCCTGGGTCGAGAAGAGCAGTGTTCCGTCATAGTCGAGACTGATGGCATTGAGATCTTCACCACCGCTGTTGGAAAATCCGACGTCACTGCCGTCGAAGAAGGTCGTCCAGCTTCCTCCACTGGCAGAGCCGATGGAGGTGGGAGTGAACAGCATCACATCTTCATCGCGATTGGTCGGCCCAGCGCCGTTGGCCGTGCCCAGCGTGGACATCAATAGCGTGCCATCATCGAGGTAGCATACTCCATCGATATCCTCGCCGTTGGTCGTGAGTGCACAGTCCGATCCGTCGAGGTAGAAGGACCAGGTACCCGCACTGCTGGAACCGGTTGCAGAGGGTGTGAACAGCACCAGATCGCTGTCTTCCACCGTCGTCCCGGAAGGCCCGCCTGTCAGTCCCGACAGCGAGAAACTGCCGGAGTTGAAGGAGACCAGTACGCTGCCATCGGCAAGCACGCTGAGCGCATTGATATCCGTACTTCCGATTCCCACATCGCTGCCGTCGAGATACCAGGCCCAGGAATCGGTCGCCGGGTCATAGGTCACGATATCCTCGTCCCTGACGTTTCCGAGTCCGGGAACCGAGGTCGTCGAGAGGAACGAGATGTAGTACAGCGTTGTTGACGGAGGAGGCGGCGGTGGTGGCGGGTCCATCACCACGATGCACGATCCGCAGGTCGCCGTATCGGAACCACCCGGCCCGGTCACCGTCAAGGATACGCTGTAGGTACCCGCAGCGGTGTAGGTGTGCGACGGATTCTGCGCCGTCGATCCACCGCCGTCGCCGAAGTCCCACGAATAGGATGTGATGTCGCCGAACGACATATTCATGAACGAAACCGTGACTGGCGCCTCACCACCGGGACTGTCGGGCGAGAAGTCCGCCACAGGAGCCGGCGGAACAGGGTCGGTCACGACGATGCATGATCCGCAGATTACCGTATCGGAACCGCCGGGACCGGTCACCGTCAAGGATACGCTGTAGGTACCCACAGCGGTGTAGGTGTGCGACGGATTCTGTGCCGTCGATCCACCGCCGTCGCCGAAGTCCCACGAATAAGATGTGATGTCGCCGGTCGACGAATTCACGAACGACACCGAGACCGGTGCTTCTCCTCCGGAACTACCCGGCGTGAAACCTGCCACAGGAGCTGCTGGAGGCGGCGGTGTCGTTCCGGAGAAACAGTCGAGAATCGAAGCCACCATGCTCGCTCTGGTCGACGCACCATCGACCAGTCCACCGATCTCGAAGGAGGTACCAAAGGTGCGATAACTGCCGCCATCATTGAAGACGCCGACATTGTAGGCAGGACTCGAATTGGTCAGCGTGACCACGGAAGCACCGCTGGTACCGAGATGGTCGATCCAGTTGTTCTCGCCGCTGTAACTCCAGCTGCTGCCAGCCAGGTCGCATCCGGTTCCTGCGGCTCCATTCACCGTCGAGAGGTCTCCGGTACCATCCGAGAGACCGCTGATCCCGAAGCGAGAATGTACCGTCGTGGCCGCATCGTAGGCCCAGGTATCTCCCCCTTCCATGTAGAGGAAGTTGCCGCCGACGCCATTGGTGAGAAAGTCATCGAGGGAACTCGATTCCGCCGATGTGAGGACATGATTCGACGGGTAGATGCCCAGGTTGACCCAAACCGTCTCGAAAGTATCGAGGCCAGGCACCTCATCCAGCGTCGTGACGACCAGCGGTGAACGGCCGTTGGCAGTGAGCGCCGCAGAGATGGCACTGCCTCCGGCAACCGTGCCGGCAGCCGGTGCCCAGACCAGATCGGTCGCACCTCCGGTCACGACGATGCACGCTCCACAGGTCGCGGTATCGGAACCGCCGGGTCCTGTCACCGTCAAGGACACGCTGTAGGTACCCGCGAAGGTGTAGGTATTCGACGGATTTTGAGCCGTCGATCCGCCGCCGTCGCCGAAATCCCACGAATAGGATGTGATGTCGCCGGTCGACGAATCCATGAACGACACCGTCACCGGTGCTTCTCCGCCTGAACCATCCGGAGTGAAGCCTGCCACAGGGGCTGCTGGAGGCGGAGGAGGGGGATCGGTCACCGTGATGCACGATCCACAGGTCGCCGTATCGGAGCCGCCGGGACCGGTCACCGTCAGGGTGACGTTGTAGGTGCCCGCAGCGGTGTAGGTGTGCGACGGATTCTGTGCCGTCGATCCTCCGCCGTCGCCGAAGTCCCACGAATAGGATGTGATGTCGCCGGTCGACGAATTCACGAACGACACCGTGACCGGTGCTTCTCCTCCGGAACTACCCGGCGTGAAGCCTGCCACCGGAGGCGGAGGAGGGGGATCGGTCACCGTGATGCACGATCCACAGGTCGCCGTATCGGAGCCGCCGGGACCGGTCACCGTCAGGGTGACGTTGTAGGTGCCCGCAGCGGTGTAGGTGTGCGACGGAT
>Ga0310120_10001226_pt1 | contig 19344 bp, 16 predicted proteins | sample CB27_AW_983_MG_FD_203506 | JGI IMG/M metagenome (GOLD analysis project Ga0310120, IMG submission 203506) | Marine microbial communities from Western Arctic Ocean, Canada - CB27_AW_983 | ecosystem: Environmental > Aquatic > Marine > Oceanic | place: Canada: Western Arctic Ocean | collected...
CCGCTCGGGAAGTTCCGGCGTCGCCGAACCGGATTTGGAAATTGTTGGATGATGCGCGGGGTGGCGCACATTCCTCAAGTGCTTAGTCTTCAAGTGTTCATTCCTCAAGTGCTCAGTCGCCAAGTGTTCAGTCTTCAAGTACTTAGTCTCCAGACGCAAATTCCTGATTACTCATCCGAACCCATTGTGAAAGGAAAAGAGAATGGCCGAAAATGATCATTTTGTAGCGCTGTCCGAATGCCACTTCATGAATCCTCAAACCCTGGAGGAACTCAGCTATTACCCTGGAATGCCCCGTTGGTGGGATAGTGTGAACGGCGTGATGCGGGCTTGGGCCGACCGGGACCTCACCGCTGAGGACGCCGAATGGCCGGCGCCCGTGGCCGAAGAGTTGATCAAGCACATGGATATTGCCGAAGTCGATGTCTGCTTCTGCCTGCGTGAAGGCATGATGGACGTGAGCGGCCAGACGGCGCCGCTTTCGACCAACGGCTTCATGATGCAGCAGATCGCTCCGTATCCCGAGCGTATGTATCTCGAGTGCATGGTGGGGCCCATTATCCGACGCGGCGTCGAACATGCCATCTGGGAACTCGAGTACATGGTCAAGGAGTGCAATGCCAAACTCTGCAAGGTCTACGCCCCCGAAGATCTCGGTGGCCTCGACGACCGACGGCTGTGGCCCTTCTACGAGAAGGTCTGCGAGCTCGATATCGCGCTGACGGTGCACACGGGTATGTCCTATGTGGTTCCCCAGCCGAGTTGTCACACCCATCCCGACCGTCTCGACCAGGTGCTGCTTGATTTTCCGGAACTCAAGATCATCGCCTACCACATGGGCTGGCCCCATACCGAAGAACTCATCGGTTTGGCGGGCAAGCACACCAATCTCTACCTCAGCATGTCGGGCATTATTGGTTGGTACGCGCGCTCACCCTACCGGGGCTATCACGCCATCGGCACGGCCCTGCAATGGGTGGAGCCGCACAAGATCGTGATGGGCTTGGATCTGACCTTCGACGACATGAAGCGCGTGGTCGACTGGGTGCGGACCCTGCAGATTCCCGAGGAACTTCGGGAGCAGTACGGCTATCTCGAGATCACCGAGGAAATGCGCAAGGGCTTTTTGGGCACCAACCTGGCCCGGCTCGCGAAGATCGAACCGAACAAGCGGGTTTGAGGGGAGACCGGCCACCGCCATGGAGGAAGCCTGCATCGTTGGAATCGGGGAGACCGACTACTGTCGCAAGCCCGGTTCGGGACTGAGCCAACTCGGCGTTCAGCTTCAGGCGTCGGCCCGAGCCATCGCCGAGGCGGGGCTCAAGGCTTCTGAAATCGATGGCATCATGCCCTTCCCGAACCTGGGGAGGGCGGAGGAGATCGCCGCCAATCTCGGCTGCGAAAACCTCCGCTATGCGGCCACCATCCACATGGGGGGCGCGGCTCCGGCCGCGTCCCTCCAGGCCGCCGCCGCTGCGGTGAACAGCGGCATGGCGAACTACGTCTTGCTGCCCGCGGGCTGGAACGGTTATTCGGGTGCGCGTGTGCGGCAAACGGTTTCCCAAGACGTCTCATCGATCCCGGGAGGCGCCATCGCCCGGGACTACTACTTGCCCTTCGGGTTTACCGCGCCTCCCCAGTGGTATTCCGTGATGGCGCGCCGGCATATGCACGAGTTCGGAACCCGCAGCGAACAACTCGGCGCGGTTGCGCTCACCATGCGCAAACACGCCCAACTCAATCCCAAGGCGGTCATGCACGGCAAGCCCATGACGATGGACGACTACCTGGCTTCGCCCATGCTGGCGGACCCTTACCGCTTCTTCGATTGCTGCCTGGAAACCGATGGCGGCGCCGCAGTGGTGGTGACGAGCGCCGAGCGCGCACGAGATCTGCCCACCCGCCCCGTGCGCATTCTGGCTGCGGCCTGCGGCCAGCCCTATCCCGCCGACGAGATCACCAATCGCCGAGATATTTTCAAGACCGGGCTCACGATTGCGGCCCCGGAAGCGTTTGGGAAAGCGGGTCTCACCCCCGCGGACGCAGACTTTGCGATGATCTACGACTGCTTCACCTTCGAAGTGCTCCAGCAACTCGAGGAAGTAGGCTTTTGTCAGCGCGGCGAGGGCGGCTCCTTCGTGGAGGGCGGCCGCATCGAACTCGGCGGCGAACTTCCGGTGAATACCCACGGCGGTTTGCTCTCCGAGGCCCACGTTCTTGGGATGAGCCACATTGTCGAAGCTGTTCGTCAGTTGCGCGGCGGCTTGGGCGAGCGCCAGGTGAAGGACGCCCAGGTGGGTGTGGTGACGGGCTGGGGCGATTTCGGGGACGGCAGTATCGCGTTGTTAGCCCGGTGATGGTGTTGGCTTGGTTGAAGGAGCCCCGATGAGCGAATACGAAAAACCCCTTCCCGTCCTCGAGGGCTTCAGCGCGGATTTCTACGGCTTTTGCAAGCAGGGTGAGCTGCGCTTTCAGCGCTGCAGCGACTGCCATGCCTGGCGTCATGTGCCCCGGGAACTGTGCGCCGAATGCGGCAGCTGGGACTGGGCGTGGGCTCTTTCCAGCGGCAAGGGGGAGGTCTTCACCTTTACCGTGGTGGGCCGTGCCCTGCACCCGGCCTTCGCGGAGGATGCGCCCTATGCGGTGACCGTCGTAGAGATGGAAGAAGGGGTGCGCGTGCTGAGCAAGGTACAGGGTGTATCCCCGGATGAACTGGAGATCGGCATGCGGGTGGAAGTGGGCTTTGAAGCCGTCACCGAAGAGGTCCATCTGCCGATTTTTCGTCCGGTGTCCGCTTAACCGAGTCAGCGCGCCCGGGGAAACTGAAAACGAGCGCGTACGAATCACAAGCGATCGAATCACAAGCGCACAAGCGATAGGAGTCTCGTCTTGGAATTGCCCAAAGAAATTCTCTTCGAGAAAAAGGACCACGTTGCGGTCATCACCATCGACCGCCCCAGTGCCCTGAACTCGCTCACAGCCGACATGCTTCTGGGCATCGAGACCGCCTTCAAGGCATTCGATGACGATCCCGATCTTTGGGTGGGGATCCTGACGGCTACGGGGGAGAAGGCCTTTTCCTCGGGACTCGATCTCAAGGAAGCGGCCCCCATGCTCACCGGGGGCGACCAATTGGGCTTCGAGGACTGGACCAAACGTCAATTCTCCGACGTCTACAAGCCTGTGCTGTGCGCGGTCAACGGTTTTTGCATTGCCGGCGGAATGGAGATGCTCCTGGGCACCGACCTGCGGATCGCCTCGGAGCACGCGACCTTCGGTCTGGGCGAAGTGAAGTGGGGGCTGGTGCCCCTGGGCGGCACCCATATTCGCTTGCCGCGCCAGATCCCCTGGGCCATGGCGATGCAGTTGCTTCTGACGGGTAAGAGCATCGACGCCCAGCGGGCCTACGAGATCGGGTTGATCAACGCGGTGGTGCCCGCGGACCAATTGATGGAGACGGCCCTGGATTGGGCCCAGAAGATGTGCCGCAACGGCCCTCTGGCCATGCGCACCGCCAAGGAAATCGCCGTGCGCAGTCTCGAACTCGAGAGCGGCTTTGTGCTCGAGAAAGCCCTGGGCCAGAAGGTGCTCAATTCAGAGGACGCCAAGGAGGGGCCGCGCGCCTTCGTGGAGAAGCGCCCGGCTAAGTTCAAGGGACGCTAGGGGCGTCCGCCCCCTCGCCTTAAAGCAGGAAGATCGCGGCGGATTTTGCCGGCGAGTCCACGTCGGGCAGGGTGCGCACCGCGTAGCGGGCCTGGGCGGGGTGATTCAGGCGGGGCGACGACGGGCGCTCGGGATCGCTCAGCAAAATCGGACGTCCGCCCTGGGCCAGAGCCCGAAGGCGACCGAGTTGCGAGGGCTCGTAGAGCACGTCGCTGGCCAGGAGCAGATCCCATTCTTCGGGGTCGTCGGGGAGGCTGCTGCGCGTGGCCAGTTCGACGCCATTGCTAGCGGCGTTGTGCAGGGTCGCCGCCCGGGCCTCGGGGTCCGAATCGACCGCGGTCACCGAAGCCGCGCCGGCCAGTCCGGCCGCGATGCCCGCGACTCCCGAGCCGGCGCCGAAATCGATCACCCGTTGGCCGCGGACCCGTTCGGGATGGTCGAGGAGGAAGCGTCCCATGGCCTGTCCGCTGCCCCAACAAAAGGCCCAGTACGGAGGCGGCTGCAAGTGGCCCAAACCCAGGCAACCCGATTCGAGATCGACCTGGCCGTCCAGCAACCAGAGGCCGATCTCGGGGCACAGGGAGGGGCGCTGGAATGCCAGGCTCCTTCCGAAGGCGCGCAGGGCCGGCGGCTCGTCGGAACCGCTTTGGGCCAACGGGGAGGTCAAGGAGGGGCTCCTGGTTCGGGTGGCGAATGCGGGGCCGAGCCTAGAGGATGAAATCCGGCGGCGGTCTGCAGCGCGTTGCTGCGGCCGCTGCCTAGGGGCGGGGCGGGCTGCCCGTCCGTAACCGCAAGGCGTCGAGGTCGAGAACCTCGCCCAAGAATTCGGCTTCTAGATCGACAAAGCGCATCAGGTTGCTTCCCTGGCCGATGCAGGGTCCGGGCGGCGGGGGCGCGAGCCATTCCCCGTGCGCATTGCGCATGTGGCGGCGGTCGCTCCGGAATTCCCTGCGATAGAGATCAGCGGGGAGCCAGCGAAAAAGGGGCGCATAGGCGCTGTGGGCTGGGGCCAAAGGGAGGAACGCCGAGTCGAGATAGGCCTTGGCCAGCGCCGGAACGCCCAGGGTGGAGCCGGGATCGTGGACCCACCAGTTCTTGTCCGCCCACGCCAACGCGATCACGTGGTAGTCCCAGATCACAGGTTCGGTGGTCGACCCGGCGGCCTTTTGCTGCCAGACGGCCACCGTGCGCTGGGGGTTCGAGATGAAGACCACGTGGGCCGCGGCTAGGCGGCCCACGGATCCCCCGCAACGATGCCAGATATTCTCTTCGCAGTAGAAGGGCCAGTCGTGGTCGGCGGAAGTATCCAAGGGTCAAAAGCTAGCCGGGTCTACGGCTTTTCGGCCAGGGCGGTTGGCCAGGGCGGCTTCCGGCGGCCGGGTGCGCCAGACTCAACGCCGATGCAGCACGTTTCGTTGGACGAGTTGGACGGGTTCTCCTCGCAGTGGGACGCCAAAGTGGCCGCCGATGGCGCGGTCGACGACTTTTGCTCGTGCAGCGCTTGGCAGATCGCGTTCGCAAGGGCTTTCGCCCCGGAGCGGAAGTTCTGGCTGGCCCACCAAGGGGAGGCCATGGTGGTTTTGGCGGAGCGCGCCGACGGCGTACTCGAACCCCTGGAGAACATGTGGGGCTTCGGCGCGCCCCTGGTGGGCGCCGAGGCTGCGCAATTGCTCGCGCCGTGGCTTCTGGCTCGGCCCGGCCCCGCGCTTTTGCTGGGTTTGCCCGCGATCGAAGAACGCCTGATGGCCCTGCTCGAACCTCTCTCGGGGACCTACGGCTTCCGGGCTTTGGCGCCGACGACCCGGTTCGTCGCGTGCCTGGACGAGGGAATGGAGGGCTGGTTGGCGGACCGCAGCGCGTCCTTTCGCCGAAACCTCAGGGCCGCACGGCGCCGGGTGGAGGCCGAAGAGATTCGGTTTCGCTGGGTTGAGGTGGGGCCCGGCCAGGCCATGGACGATTTGTATCGTACGGTTCTTGGGGTGGAGGCGCGGAGTTGGAAGGGCGTCCAGAACGCAGGGGCAGCCACCGGGCCCATGGAAACCTTCTACCGCGAACTCTGGCCGCGCCTTGCGTCACGGGGCCAGTTGCGGGTGCTGTTGGCCGAACGCGGCGGGGTCGCCGTGGGGTATCTGCATGGCGGCTGTGTGGGGGATGGGTTTCGCGGATTGCAGGTCAGCTTCGATTGCGCCCATGCCCACGCGGGCCTGGGCAACGTTCTGCAATACACGGCCATGGGCCACCTGGCCCGGGCCGGGGTTCGCCGGTATGACCTGGGCGGCTTCTCCGAGTACAAGGGGCGCTGGGGCGACGAAGCGCTTCAGACCGTGGGCTTGGTGCTTCAGCCCCGGGTCCGTCCCTAGCTTTTCTGGCGTTCGATCTGGGCCTGGCGCAGGGCCTCGAATTTTTCCGGCCGGATGGAGATGAAGATTCCGCTGGACTCCGCCACCCGCAGATCCCCGGCATAGAGTTCTCCGGAGTTGTAGATCTTGCGTCCGTCCTGTCGGTCGAAGCGAGCCTCCAACCGCAGGGGCACCTCCAGCGGTGTGGGCTTGAGATAGCGGACCGTGAGCTCTCCTGTCATCCCGGGCACACCCGAAAATACGCAGGCCAGGCCCAGGGCCTCGTCGAAGGTGGCGGCCACGTAGCCCCCGTGCACACAGCCGGGCGCCCCCTCGTAGGCCCGGCCGAAATAGACTTCCCCTCGGACAATTTTGGCTTCGTGATCTGGGTCCAGGGCAACCGGCGGTGCCAGGGGGTTGGAGCGCCCCACGACCGGGCTGCGATCCATGAACATCTCCATGCCCCCGGCCAGAGAACCCTCGGCGACCCCGGGCAAGTTGGTCATGCGCGGCTGGTCCTGGAAGCGCTCGGCGCTTTCCTGCACCTGGGCCGCGATGGCCAGGAGTTCCTCTTCGGGTGCATCCGTGGCGCACAGGCAGTCCATCAACTGGCGGATCGAGTCGGCCAGGGTGCGCTTGGCGGGCCAGGTCCCCGGCGCTTGCTCGAGTTGTTCGCGGTAGCTCGAAATTCGGCCAATGGTCTCGTCGGTTTCGCTCAAGGGGCTCCTCGCCAGGAATTTTCGCCAGTATCCGGCCTGGGCCAGTCCGAGCGCTGTTCGCTAGTAGATGACCTGGGCTTCTTTGAGCGCCTGGTAGCGGGCCTCGTCCAGGCCGAGCAGATCGAGAAAGACATGATCGTTGTCCTGCCCGATCCACGGCCCGGGTGTGACCCGGGGCACGCTTTGGCTCAATTTGACATAGGCGTTGTAGATGGTTTCGCGGTAGCCCAGGGGATGGTCCACCTCGATGAAGGTTTTCCGGTCGGTGTAGTGGGGGTCGTCCAAGAGATCGGCCACGCCGAGCACCGGCGCCGCGGCGACGCCGGCGGTCTGGAGCGTCTCGGCCAACTCCCGGCGGTCGAAGCCCGCGGTCCACTCACCGATCTTGGCGTGGAGGGCAGCGGTGTGGGCGATGCGCTGGCTGAGGCTGGCAAACTCCGGGGCCGCCGCCCAGTCGGGGGCGCCCATGGCGGCGACGAGTCCCGCCCATTCGCTTTCCTCCTGGGCCACGATGCTGATCCAGTGATCCTCGCCACGGCAGGGAAAGACGCCGTGGGGAGCCGCCATGGCCAGAGGGTGGCGGTTTCCCAGGGGTCCGGAGACCCGGCCGTTGAGCGCGTAGTCGGCGAAGGCCGGCCCGACCATCTGCATCACGGCTTCCTGTTGGGAGAAATCGATTTGCTGCCCCTCGCCCGTCCGGTTGCGGTGGGCGAGAGCGGTGAGAATCGCGAAGGCGCCAAAGATCCCGTTGTAGGGGTCCGAGAAAGCGTTCTCCACCGGCAGGATGTCGCCTTCGGCATAGCCCACGAGGCTGTCGAGTCCGGTGGTGGACGTCAGGCTCAGCCCATAGGTACGGACATCTTTGAGCGGCCCGTAGAGTCCCGCCGCGGGCATTGAGAACAGGATGATGTCCTCCTTGACCCGCTTGAGTTCCTCGTAACTGAAGCCCAGGCGATCCATGACGCCGGGTCCAAAGTTTTCCACCACGACGTCGGACTGGGCGATCAATTCGAGGGCGAGTTCCCGGGCCTCGGGCTGCTTGAGGTTGAGGCTGACGCTGCCGTTGCCCGCCCAGCAGGCGTTGTTGGAGAGGCTTCGGTTGGGGTCGCGCTCGCCCCCGGCAAAGGGGGGGAGGGTGCGGGTCATGTCCACCCGGGCATAGGATTCGATCTTGTAGACATCGGCTCCGAGGAAGCCCAGGGTCTGCCCGGTCACCGGCCCCGCCCAGACCCAGCCGAAATTGGCCACCTTCACGCCGTCAAGGGGCAGCTTGCCGCCGGGGGGAGAGGGAGAAGAGGAGGAGGGAAAGGAGGAAGAAGAAGAGGAGGAAGAAGAAGAAGAAAAGGAGGGCTTGGCCCCCGGGCTCCCGAGTACCTCAACCGTGTGCTGGCCCAGGTTGGGTGCGGCGCGGGTGGGGCCGCCGGGTGTCTTGGAAAGCTTGAAGGGTGCACCCAGGGTGCGAAAGCGTCCCAGGGCCTCGTGCTCGAGTTCGACGATGTAGCCCCGTTCGCGCAGGTGGGGGTGCTCGGCGGCTTCGGCCACGGTGAAAACCGCCGTGATCGGGCAGCCCGCGGCTTGGCAGCGGTCCATGATTTCCATCTTGCCGTGCTCGGCGCACCACTCGTTCACCATGGAGTAGATGAGATCGGCGTTTTCGCCGCGTGCGAACATGTCCTGGAACATCTCGAGGCGCATCCACTCCGGATCGCCCATGACCTCGCGCAGTCCGTTCCACTGGCCGCTCTCCAAGGCGAGCATCCAGACGTGGCCGTCCTTGCACGGCACGATGCTCGCGGGCGCCGCCAAGGGCATCCCGATGCCCGTTCGCTTGTCGGACGTGCCGTCCTGGGCGAAGCCCCCGATGTTCTGGCCGCCGACGAAGCTCGCCGCGATGGCTTCGGCGCACGAAACATCAACCTGTTGGCCTCCACCGACGTTCTCCCGGCCCAGGGTGGCGGCCAGTCCCCAGGCGGCGGCGCTCACCGCGCCAAAAAAATCCGCGGCGAAGGTGCCGTGCTCCAGGGGCATCTGCCCGGGGCGGCCGCAGTAGCGGTCGCTGGCGCCGGTGAGGTGATAGGCGTTCAGGTCGTACCCCTTCCAATCGGCGTAGGGCCCGGTCTGGCCGAAGGGGGTGATGGAAATCATGACGAGTTTGGGATTGATTTTCTTCAGTTGCGTCCAGTCGAGTTCTCGCTCGCGCTTCCAGGCTGGAGCCATGTTCTCGATCAGCACATCGGCCGAGCGGATCAGGTCGAGGAAAGCGTCCCGTTCCGAAGAACTCTCGAGGTCCAGTTGAACCGACCGCTTATTGGTGTTGAGGAAATGGAAGAGCCCGCTCTTTTCCGGGTGGGGTTGGTCGTCGGGAAAGGGCCCCCAGGTGCGTGCCGAATCCCCTGCTGGGCCGGTTTCGACCTTGATGACATCGGCTCCAAAATCCGCGAAGAGCTTGGCGCAATAGGGCGCCGAAACACTCTCTCCCAATTCAATGACCTTGATTCCATCCAGGGCGCCGGCGGACATCTTGTTTTCTCCTGATGCGTTAGCGGTCGGCTTTTCCGAACAGGCGCCGGAAGAAATCCACCACCATCTGCCAGAGCGTACGGCCTAGAAGTGCCCCCACCGCCAGGGCTTCGTCGGTATCGGGCCCAGTGCTGGATGCTGCGCCGGGTGCAGTACTGGGGCCGGTGCCGGGCCCCCCGGACGTCTCGGCGACCAGTTGCGCTTTGGCGTTGGCTGAAAATTGTTTAAAGAGTTGGGCGGAGACGCCCTTGATCATGCCCCGGCCCATCTGCATGACCTTGCCCGTGATGTCGACCCGGACATCGAAGGTGAGTTCCGTGCCGCCCTCGGCGCTTTCCGAAACCTTGACGTCGAGGCTGCCCTTGGCGGTCCCCCCCCCGGTTTCGCGTCCTTCGCCCTCGATCCGCATGCTCCGCGCGGCGGCGTCGATGTGGGCGAAGACCACCTGGCCCTTGTAGGCGGTGGTGATCGCCCCGAGTTTGACCTTCGCCTTGCCCACGAAAGTGCGCTCGTCGACTTCTTCGACGATTTCGGCTCCGGGCATACAGGCCGCCACTCGGCGAGCATCGGTGACGAAAGCCCAAGCGGTTTCCAAGGGGACGTCGACCCGCATCTTTTCGGTGATTTCGATGGCCAATCTCGATCCTTTCGTTCGCTGAAGCGACTCGGGCCCGGCGGGGACGAGTCGGCTCAGGGGGTGCGACTTTTCAGGCGAACTCAGTGTTGCTGCAAGATGTTTCGTCCGGGCCCTTCCCGTCGAGATTGCCGGCGGCCGAGGCGACTCGGCCCGCCCCTCGCTCCCTCGGAAAAAAGAAGACACCGTGCTCGGGGCTCGAGGGGGCGTGGATGCCTTGGTTTAGGGCTTGGCTTAGGGCTTGGCTCAGGGCTTTTAGGGCTGGTTTTGGGGCTTGTTTTGGCCTTGGTTTAGGGGATTGGTCTTTAGGGCTTGGTTTTAGGGATTGGTTCGGCTTTGGAATGGTCTCTCGCTTGCCCGGGCTGTGTTGTGATCCGGCCCCCCCTGTGCGTGTGCGGAGGGCGTGCTGGCGTGAGCGGCGCAGTGTAGCGAGACTGGAGGTTGCGACCAATGCAGCAGGGTTGGTAGTTTGCAGTCGGCCCAATGGAACCCACACGCGAAATTTTCTGGAACATTGCCTTCGGTCCCGCAATTTATGGCTTGGCCATCATCGCCGTGGGCCTGTTGCTGCGCGGGGCTTGGCGCCGCATTGGGCTCTGGCGCCTGGGCGCCCCGGAGGATCGCAGCGACCGATTGGGCGAGCGATTCCGCGGCCTGCTGATCGAGGTTTTCGGCCACCGCCGTCAGCTGCGAGATCCCTTCCCCGGTGTCGCGCATCTTCTGATTTTCTACGGATTCCTTGGGGCCTTCATTGCGACCACGGTGATTGCCGTCCAGGAGTGGACGGGCATCCACTTCATCGAGGGCCCCTTCTATCTGGGCTTTTCGCTGTTTGCCGATCTCGCTGGGGGGATCGGGCTGGTGGGCCTCTCCATGGCGCTCTACTGGCGGCTCATCGTACGCCCGGATCGATTGCACTCGGTGATGGACGACTGGATCGCCCTGGGCCTGCTCTTCCTTCTCTTTCTCCAGGGCTTCGTGGTGGAAGGCATCCGGATGGCTTTGACGGAAGTGGTCTCCGCCCCGGAAGTCGCTCTCTGGTCACCCATCGGTTACGCGGTCGCCCTGGCATTCGAGGGCGTAGAGCCCGGGACGCTCCTCACCCTTCATCGGTGGCTCTGGTGGTTTCACGCGGTGACGGCTTTCGTGTTCATTGCGTATTTCGTCTACGGGAAATTCACCCACGTGCTCTACGGGGCGGGCAATATCTTCCTGCGAAATCTCGGTCCAATGGGAAAGCTTTCGCATCCCGATATAGACCAGTTGCTCGACGAGGATGAGGAAGCCCTGGATCGGCTGGGGATCGGCGAGGTCGATCGGTTCAGCTGGAAGGCGCTAATGGACGTGGACTCTTGTGTGAATTGCGGGCGCTGCGAGTCGGTCTGCCCGGCGACCATCAGTGGCTCTCCCCTGAGTCCGCGCAAGCTGATTCAGGATATGCACGGGCATCTCAACCAGGCGGCCGATTCCATGCGGGCGGGAGAGGGCGTACCCGACGGGCTTTCCCTGATGGGCGAGGCCGACGATGAAAGCCTTCCGGCGGTGCTCGAGGCCGAACTCTGGGGATGCCGAACCTGCGGCGCGTGTATGCAGGAATGTCCCATGTACATCGAACATGTGCCCAAGATTGTCGATATGCGGCGACACCTAGTCATGACCGAGTCGAAGATGGGCGAGGATGCCCAGGCCTTTCTCAAGAACATGGACGACCGGATGCATCCCTTTGCGGGAGTTTCCCGAGACCGGGAGGAGTGGTTCGAGGATCTGGACGTCAAGGTTTTTGGCCGGGGCGATCGGGCCGAATATCTCTTTTGGGTCGGGTGTGCGGGCTCCATGATCGATCGGAACATCGAGGTCAGCCGCTCCATGGTGAAGGTGTTGGACGCGGCGAACGTTGACTTTGGCCTCCTGGGTGCCGAGGAGGTTTGCACGGGTGACCCGGCTCGGCGGGTGGGCGGCGAACTCACCTACCAGATGTGTGCGAAAGAAAATATCGAGAGCTTCGAGCGCTACGGGATCAAGAAGGTGATCACCACCTGCCCCCATTGTTTCAATACGCTCAAGAACGAGTACTCGGATTACGGCGGGGAACTCGAGGTGATTCATCACAGCGAGTTGATCGAGGAATTGCTCCACGATGGGCGGCTTGTGCCGAAGAAGAACCTGGACAGCGTGACCTACCACGACCCCTGCTATCTCGGTCGCCACAACGAAGTCTACGAAGCTCCGCGCACGGTGGTGGAAAGCGTTGCGGAAAAGGGCGCGTTTGTGGAACTCGAGAAGAATCGGTCGAAATCCCACTGCTGCGGGTCCGGCGGGGGCTACGCGTGGATGGACGACAAGCCCGAGAAGCGAATCAACCAGGAGCGCTTCGAGCAAATTCAGGGCTGCGGGGCCAAGACCGCGGCGCTGTCGTGCCCCTTCTGCATGCAGATGTTCTCGGATGCGAGCAGTGCGCTCGATCCCGACGGCGAGGTTCGCGTCGCGGACATCGCCGAACTGGTGGCCGAGGCCCTGGAAGATTAGCGCGAGGGGCCGGTTGTTCGGATTCGTTCAGGCGTTGCGGAGATCGACTTTCCGGGTGACGAAATAGAGAGCACCGATGCAGGCCACCAAAGCCGTTCCTACGCCCAGCAGCACGGTATAGACCGCGTGCCAGCCGAAGTTTTCGGCCACCGCACGAACCATCCACACCGCGCTGGAACCCACGCCGAAGGTCAAGACGAACTTCAGCCCGTAGGCGGTGGACCGCCAGCGCTCGGGAGTGACCACGGCGAAGAGACTGTTCTCGATGGGCTGCATCCCGAGGGCGAAGAAAGCGTAGATGGCCGACGCGATCAGCAGGGGCCACTCGGTGGTCGAGGCGATCACCACCAGGGCGGGCAAGCTGGCCAGATGGTAGGCGAGGTAGCCGATGCGGAGGTCGAAGCGGTCGGCGATCCGGCCCCCGGCGTATTGGCCGAAGGTGCCCAGAAGCATGGCCAGGGAAGCGGCGGCGCCGTAGCCCATGAAGGAAATATTTTCGGCGAAGAGGGCGGGCTGGGCGACGGTATTGCCTCGATACGCGAACCCGCCCAGGGTGGCCGCCATGCACAGGAGCACGAAGGCGAAAATGGTCTTATTGGTATCGACTCCGGAGCCAGTGGCGCTCGTGGCCTCGGCCGGCGCAACGCCCGGTTCGTGAATGGGCACTCGGCTGAAGGCGAGGGTTGCCAACAGGATGAAGACACCTGTGACGAGGAAGGTTTCCCGCCAGCCCAGACTCTCCACCAGGAGCGAGGTCATCAGCGGCGAAAGGGCGATGCCGACGTTGCCGTAGACGCCGTTGATTCCCAAGGCACGGCCCCGGGCGGCCACCGCCCGGGAGAGCAGGCCGGTTCCGGCCGGATGGTAGAGGCTGGCTCCCAGGCCAATGCCGCACAGGGCCAGGGCAAGCGACCAACCCGGGGCACTGGCGGCGGCTAAACACGCCGACACCCCCGCCACCACGAGCCCCGCGAGGATCACCCGGCGCCCCCCCAGTCGGTCCGCTGCTACGCCCGCGGGCAGGGCACCGAGTCCGAAGAGTAGGTAGCCGCCGAAACTCCAGGACAGGGCCTCTTCGATGGAGTCGACGCCCGGGCTCTGGGCGACTAGACCCACCGCCAGGGTGGGATAGATGAGTTCGACGTAGTGGGTGGCCGCGTGGGCGAAGCCCGTGAAGTGCACGATGCGCTTCTCGTTCGCATCGAATTCTCGCAAGCCCTGGGCCTCGTCCATCCCCAGCAATTAGCCGAGGGCGCGCGGCGCCACAAGGCGGGGGGTCAGCGCCATCCCTGCTTGGCGAGTTCGGCGCTGAGTTCGGCCACCCGCAACTCGCCCTCCCGGGTCTGGCCTCCGAGCTCGAGAAAGCGCTCCATGGCCTTGGGGGCGTTCGGGGTGCGCAGCAGGGTTTGGAAGAGGTAGTCCTCTTCGATCAAGCCCTCGGCCAGGGGGCCTTCGGCGGCGTTGACCGCGCGCTTGGCGAGGCGCAGGGCCTCGGGCGGAAACCCGGCCATGCGCCGGGCCAGGGTGTCCACGAAATCCCCGATGGCCTCGGGGGCCAGCGCCCGGTTCAGGTAGCCCCAGCGCTCGGCGGTCTCGGCGTCGAGATCGATGCCGCCGAGGATCACCTCCAGGGCTCGCCCCCGGCCGAGCATACGCGGCAATCTCTGGGTCCCCCCGCCGCCGGGCAGGATGCCCACGGGCACTTCCATCTGGTTGATCACGGTTTGGCCCAGTACGCCAAAGCGCATGTCGAACGCCGAGACCAGTTCGCTCCCGCCCCCGCCCACGCGCCCCTCGATCTGGGCCAGGGTGGCTTTGTCCATCAAGCGGAATCCCTCGCACATCTGGTGGAAGGCGTTGTTCGGGGAGCGAACGGCCTCACTCTCGATGTTGAAGCCCAGGATCGCTTCCACGTCGAAGTGGGCCAGGAAGAAATCGGGGTTGGCGCTTCGCAGGACGAGCACCCGGATGGCGTCGTCCTCGGCCACGGTCTCCCCCAGTCGTGTCAGTTCGGCGAAGAGGGGCAGGGTGATCAGATTGATCGGCGGGTTGTCGACGGTGGCCCAGGCAACCCCCGCGTCGATTTCGATCCCGATCAATTCATAGTCGTTCTGAAGAGTGGACATGTTTCCTCCGGCTTAATCGCCTGTGGGGCTGGGGCTGGGGCTTTCGGGGTTGGGTTCCGGGGGCGCCTCGATGGCTCCGGTGGCCAGATAGTCGGCGTACTCGGTCTCCGTCAGCCCGAGCAGGTCGCGGAAGACCGACGCATTGTCCTCGCCCATGGCGGCCCCGGCTCGGGGGGTTCGCCCGGGTGTTCCCGTCAAGCCCAGGGGAATGCCCGGGGCCACGACCTCGCCCTTCTTCAGGTGCGGAATCGTTTCAAAATAACCGCGCTCGGCCAGATGCGGATCCCGGCGATATTGATCCTCGGTATTTTGCACCGCGCCCGCCGGAACCCCGGCGGCTTGCAATGTCTTCGCGGCGTCCTGGGGCGACCGGCTGCGGGTCCAACTTTCAATCGCCTCGTCGATGCGGTCGGCGGCCTGCTGGCGCCCGGCGAGGCTGGCCAGGTGGGCGTCCCCGGCCCACTCTTCCCGGCCGATGATGCGGCACAGGGCGTGCCACTCCTCGGGGCTGGAGACCGAGAGGGCGCAGTACCGATCCTCCCCCGCGCAGGCATAGCAGCCCTGGGGTGCGCGGTAGGTCGAACGGTTGCCCAGGCGCGCCGGCGCTTGGTCGTGGGCGAGTTGGTCCATCATTTCGGGCCCAATCATGGCGACGGTGGTCTCGAGTTGGGCCAGGGTAATCCGCTGTCCTTCGCCGGTTCGCTCCCGGTGGTCCAGGGCGCAGAGCACGGCAAAGAGTCCGTGAAGTGCCGACAGGGAATCCGGGTAAGCGTATTGGGTCATGGCGCCTTGACCTTCGGGAAAGCCTCCGAGCCAGGCCATCCCCGACATGGCCTCGATATTCGGCCCCCAACTCACGTAGCCCGGGTGCAGCCCATGGTCTCCGAAGCCACTGCTGCTGATGGCGATGAGTTCGGGATTAACGCCACGGAGTGTCTCCCAGTCGAGGCCGAGTTTGTCCATGGCCCCGAAGCGGTGGTTCTCAACGACCAAGTCGCATCGCGCAACCAGTTTCCGGGCCAGTTCGGCGCCGCCGGGTTCTTTGAGATTGAGGGTCACGAACAATTTGCCCGCATCCCAGTCGGTGAACCAGGGCGACATCTCGGGTTGTATCTTTCGGTCCTTCGCGGCCGGCGGAACGTAGAGTCGCACGACTCCCGGAACCCGGTGGGACTCGATGCGAATCACCTCGGCGCCGCACCAGGCCAGCATTCGGCCAATCCACGGGCCCGCCATGCCCTGGGTAAATTCGACCACCTTCAAGTCTGCGAGGGCTTGCTGATCCATGGAGACTCAGATCACCCCCGCTTGGCCCAGGCTCTCGAGGGTTTCCTGGGCAAGCCCGAGTTCTCCGCCCAAGATCTCCTGGTTGTGCTCGCCTACCCGGGGCGCAGGGCGCGAGATCGACCACGGCGTGGACTCCGGACGAAAGGGCGCGCCGGGGTAGCGAAGGGGACCCGTGGCCGAGTGGTCCACCTCGACGAAAAAGTCCCGGGACTGCAGATGGGAATCCCGGGCGGCGTCCTCGGTGGATTGCAGCGGGGTGAATGCAATGTGGCGTCGCTGGCCTTCGTGAAAAATTTCGTTCACGGTGTGCAAGGCGGTCATGTCCGAGATGAACAGATCAAGGAGTTCTCGGTATTCGATTCGCCTGGATGAAGGTCCCTCGAAAAGGGGATCGAGAACTTCCTCGTTTCCCGTTTCCTCGTGGATCCACTGGGCCAGAGCCTTCCAGTGGGCCGGTCGGTTCACCATCAGGTAGGCCCGGCCGTCTTGGCACGCGTAGGCGCCCGAGGGAACCGACGCGGTCAGCCCGGTGCCCACGCGCCGGGGGATGATTCCGTCGTCCAGCCATTTGCCCACCCCGGAAATATGGGAGACCGAAAGGGTGGTCTCCTGCAACGAGATGTCCACGTGTTGGCCGCGTCCGGTTCGGGCCGCGGAGAGTAGGGCGATCATGCTGCTCGCCGCCGCACAGGTCGAGGCCATCAGGAAGTTCTGCTCTCCGGCCAGGGCCACCGGAGGGTCGTCGGCGTCGCCGGTCACGTGCAGGGGGCCGCCCACAGCCCCCGCCACCAAGTCCGATGACTTCCAATGCGAATGGGGTCCGGTCTGCCCGAAACCGGTGATGGACGTGACCACGATCTCGGGTTTTTCGGCGGCAAGGGATGCGTGGCCAATGCCCAGTGCGTCCAGTCGGCCGACGGGCAGGGTTTCGAGCACGATATCCGCGCCCAGGGCCAGGCTCCTGAGTAGGGGAGCGCTTTCCGCGCGGCCCAGATCCAGGGTAATACCGCGTTTGCTCGTATTCATGTACAAGAAATGGAGGCTGCGGTCCTCGCCGGGGCGGTCGGCCAGAAAAGGCGCCCGGGCCCGGCCGGCATCGCCCCCGGGCCGCTCGATCTTGATGACATCGGCGCCCATGTCGGCCAGAAGTTTTCCGCAATAGACGCCGCTTTCGTCGGCGATCTCCAGGACTCGCCTGCCCGCCAATGCCGATTTGCCCCCGGCGACCATTTTGCTCCTTGCTGGCTGTGGTAAGGGAAAGCTGAGTGTAGCCCCTCCTCGGGGAGAGTCGCCCGGGGGAGGGGCGGCCAATGGATTTGAGTTTTGCTTCAGGTATCCGCGTCTTGTCGGTTTGTGTACCCTCCGCGATTAACCCAGTAGGAGAGCCCGCATGGCCATTGTGACCCCCCTTGATACTGGTTCGTCCGGGCGCCGCCGCTTGGCCCTAGCCAGCCCTGCCAACCTGGAACCCATCGGGGAAATCGAAGTGCAGAATGCGGCGGATGTGGCCGCGGCGGTGGACCGGGCCCGGAAGGCCCAGGTCGATTGGGGGGCGTTGCCCATTTCCGAACGAGCGCGGTTCATGGTGCGTGCCCTCGAGATTCTTCTCGAGCGCCAGGAAGACATCCTCTCCACCGTGATTGCGGAGACCGGGAAGCCCCGGACCGAAGCGCTCCAAATGGAAATCTTTGCGGTGGGGGACGCGCTCAACTACTACGCGAAAAACGCCGAGCGTATTCTCAAGACAGAAAAGAAAAAACTCCACGGCCTTTCGCGTTGGATGAAGCGCCTGCGGATCGTTTATCGACCGCTGGGGGTGGTGGGGGTGATCAGTCCCTGGAACGCGCCCTTCGTGCTGGCGATGAATCCCTCGATTCAGGCACTGATCGCGGGCAACGCGGTGATTCTGAAGCCGTCGGAGATCACGCCATTCTCGGGTTTATTGGCCGGGGAAATTTTCGCCGAGGCAAGGCTGCCCGACGGTCTCTTGCAGGTGTTGACCGGCGATGGGGAAACCGGAGCGGCGCTCTGCCGGGCCGGGGTCGACAAGGTGGCTTTTACCGGAAGCGTGGAGACCGGGCGCAAGGTCGCCGTGGCCTGCGCCGAGCAGTTGATTCCGTGCACCCTCGAACTCGGGGGGAAGGACGCGATGATCGTCTGCGATGATGTCAATCTCGACTACGCGGCGGCGGGGGCCGTGGCCGGCGCTTTCATGAATACCGGTCAATATTGCTGTGGCACCGAGCGCGTTTACGTGGTGGACGCGGTGGCGGATGCGTTCACGGAGAAAGTCGTGAAGAGGGTCTCGGAATTGCGCCAGGGAGCCGACGGGGAGTTCGATGTGGGGGCAATCTTCTGGCCCCGGCAACTCGAGATTATCGAGGAGCACGTAGCCGATGCCCTGGGTCGGGGGGCGACTGTTCTGACCGGCGGCCGACGCAATCCGGATCTTCAGGGCCTTTTCTACGAACCCACCGTGCTGACCGACGTCGACCACGGAATGCAGATCATGCGCCAGGAAACCTTCGGTCCCGTTCTTCCCATCATGCGGGTGGCCAACGAGGAAGAAGCCATCGAGCTCGCCAACGACAGCACCTACGGTCTGGGCGGAAGCGTTTGGACCCGGGACAATCGCAAGGGCATCAAGATTGCCGAACGCATGGAGTCGGGCAGCGTCTGCGTGAATGACATGACCATGACCTATGGCATCCAAGAAGCGCCCTTCGGTGGGCGCAAGGAGAGCGGCATCGGCCAGGTCAACGGCGAAACCGGCTTGAAGGGCTACTGCCATGCCGAGCCTATTCTCGTGGACCGGCGGGGCGGGAAGATGTCGGTCTCCCGTTATCCCTATCGAGCCAAGAACGACGCCGGCCTGAAGAAGTTCATGAAAATTCTTTGGGGCACGGGCCTGGGGCGCTGGCTTTCCTGACGAGCCCTTCGCGCGTCCCTATGCGCGTCCCTATGCGCCGGCCGGGCTATGGGCCGGGTTCGGGCACGCACGAGCCCCGGCAAGGCCCACAGGCGGATCGCGCCCCCGGGCCGCCTTCGGCCCAAATGGAGCGTCGAGCTCAGAGCAGGCCGGCGGTGCGCTCGAGCATCCAATAGACCGCCAGGCTGCCGATCACGTAGGCGGGAGCCCGCAGCACCCAGATGGGGGCCCGGGCGAGGGGCGCCCGCAGGAGCCCGGCCCCGGCGAGGATGACGGCCACGAAGGCGAGTTGTCCGAGTTCGATGCCGATATTGAATGAGAGGAGGGCGAGGGGAATCTCGTCGTCGGGAAGGCCGATCTCTGCCAGGGCCCCGGCGAAGCCCATTCCGTGGAGCAGCCCGAAGCCCAGAGCCATGAGCCAGGGTTTCCGCCGCAGAAGACTCGGACGAGCGGGGTTGCGCGTGGTCAGTTCGATGGCGAGCAGGAGAACACTCCCGGCGATCAGCACCTCGATCAGGGAGGATGGGACCCGGACGAGACCCAGGGCCACCACCGAGAGCGTGAGGCTGTGCCCCACCGTGAAGGCGGTCACGGTCTTGAG
>Ga0310120_10001227_pt1 | contig 19341 bp, 28 predicted proteins | sample CB27_AW_983_MG_FD_203506 | JGI IMG/M metagenome (GOLD analysis project Ga0310120, IMG submission 203506) | Marine microbial communities from Western Arctic Ocean, Canada - CB27_AW_983 | ecosystem: Environmental > Aquatic > Marine > Oceanic | place: Canada: Western Arctic Ocean | collected...
TTTTATGATCATTTCGTGCTGCAAACCATAATCCAAGCATGGCCCACAATCCCTGATAAAGCGACACTGCGATCATTGCAGCTGGATTAGCAACTAAATATTCTCCAAATGATTGTATAAATTCCATCATATTGTCCTGTTTTTAAGGGTTAAAAAGTAAAGAGATAAGAAATACAAAGAGTACTACTCCTCCAAATATTCCCCAATAATATACTCCAAATTCCATAGGCTATTTTAGTTATTATTATATGTGATAAGAAATAAAAATATTTTTTCTTTCTTGCACCTCAGTTGGTATATTCTTTAGTGAATAATTTAAAGCCAGAAAACACAGAAATAACAATCTATAGCGCTACTTGGTGCGGTCCATGTAAAATGGCAAAAAAATTCTTAACAGAAAATGGATTTTCTTTTAATGATATAGATATCGAAAAAAATAATATTACCAGAGATGAAATGGCAGCAATGACCAAAGGCGTAACAGTGCCTCAGATTGTTATTAATGATGTGCCTATTGGCGGATTTGAAGATTTATTGCAGTACTTTGATATCCATAAGAACTAAGCTACGGCTTGAGGCTGAATAACTTTTTTAATTGGAGTTCCTTTTTTAGCTTTCTTTAAATTTCCTACAAGCTGTCCACATGCTCCATCAATATCATCCCCTCTAGTTATTCGCAATGTTGTAATGTAACCTTTATCAAATAGGTGCTTTTTGAAAGCCTCGATATTTCTATTATTTGATCGCTTGTAATCACAGCCATCAAATGAATTAAAAGGAATAAGATTAATTTTACATGCAAGACCGGATAATATTTTTGCAAGATTTTTTGCATGATTCATGGAATCATTTACGCCATCTATTAATATATATTCAATAGTAACATATCTTTTATCATCATGTGATATTAAATATTGCTTACATGCATTGAGTAACTCGTCAATAGGATATTTTTGATTAATTGGTACAATAACATCTCGAAGTTCATTGTCTGCAGCATGTAGTGAAATTGCAAGAGAAGCATCTGTTCTTTCTGCTAATTGATTAATTTTAGGTACGATTCCAGAAGTACTGATAGTAATTCTTTTTTTAGATAAAAAATATGCTGATTCATCTCTCATAATTTCAGCAGATTCAATAACAGGTTCAAAATTTAAAAGCGGTTCTCCCATACCCATAAATACAACATTAGTAATTGGAGTATCGTCTGTATCATGAAAATTTGCTAACCAAAGTTGGCCAATAATTTCATCAGCAGTCAGGTTCTTTTCGAATCCTTGTGCGCCTGTAGCGCAGAATGTACATTGAAGAGCACAACCCGCCTGAGAAGAGATACACAATGTCATTCTTTTCTTTTCGGGGATTCTTACCATCTCTATTGATGATCCAGAAGCTAATTGAATGAGATATTTTTTAGTGCCTCCTTCAGATACTAGTACTTTTTCTACTTGAGGAGGAATCAAGACAGCTATTTCTTTCAACTTTTCTCTAAGTTTTTTATTGAAATTGCTCATATTATCAAAATCTAATTCACCTTTTTGGTGGACCCATTTTAATAGTTGTTTTCCTCTAAAAGATGGCTCATTGATGCCTACAAAAAAATCTTCTAGATTTTTTTGTGAACGGCCTAATAGGTTTACTTTACTTTCCATAACTCATTAATTTCATTTGAAAAATCCTTCTCTCTATTTTCAATGATATCTATTATTAAATCTGTTGGATCTGAAAAATCTATTTTAGCCTTTTTACTGTTATTAATCCAATCTTTAATGATTCCCGCATTAATCTCTTTTGCTATGGTAGCATAGCCAAGATTATCAAGTATTTTAGCATTATGTTCTTGTTCAGGTTGACCTTCTAATGGCTTGCATAACATTGGTTTTCCTAAGAATAGTGCTTCTGAAGGTAATTGAAACCCAGCATTAGTAATCAGAGAGCTACATCGCATTAAATCTTGTTTAAAGGTTACATTTGAGAATGGTTTTAAAGTGATATTATCAATTCTTTCTATCGATGCAATCTTTGTGTATACTATAAATTCTTTTGATATTTTTTGTAATATAGCAATCATGTTATCTAGGTTTTCCCATGGTAAATACACTAAAATATCTTCACTCTTTTCATCTGTATTTATCTCTTTATGCAACACAGGATCAATAAATGGTGGAAGAATTGATTGATTAAAATGATAGAAATGAATAGGGATAATAAAATTAACAGGGGTATACATTTTTGGAAAAAATATGCTAGAAAATTTCATTTTTTTTGTCATTGGGATATCTGTATAAAATGAATATTGATGACCTATTCCCATGCATGGTATGTTATATTTTTTAGCAGCATAAGCGCTTATAGGGTCAAAATCGGTAAGGATAAGATCATATGTATCCTCTATAGATCGTATATCATTAAAAAATTGTATTGGATGAGAGTGTAGTATGGTTTTAACATAACTAAGTTGACCTTTGTCATGAACAAAAGTAAATCCTTTTTTAATGTGAAATGGTTTTAAGTCATCTATATCAAAAAGATCTTTTTCTTCTCTACCGCTTAAGATAACAGTGACTGAATGCCCTCTTTTTTTTAGAGCTTCTACAATGATTCTAGACCTACTAATATGCCCGTTACCCGTTGCAGCTATTCCATATAAAATGTTCATCTCAAATTAAGAATTAATTGACTTTGCTGTGGTTTAGGAGCCATTCATAAAGATTATCATTTTCATATGTTCTAGTCCATGAGTCATGATGAGCATCTGGATAGAGAGTATATTTTATATTTCCCCCAATTGCTTCAATCGCACGAACCATCTTTTCTGATTCATCTGAAGGAACTAAGTTGTCTTTTCCTCCATGAAATACCCAGATTGGAATATCTTTAATGCTATCAGGAATATCAAGACCAGGAATTCCTCCACCACAGATAGGAACAGCAGCTGCAAATAGATCTGGCCTTTCACTTAATAAGCTCCAAGTGCCATATCCTCCCATGCTTAATCCAGTGACATATATTTTGTCTTTGTCTACTCGATAGTTATCTATTACTGATTCAAGCAGTACAATCAGGTCCATTTGCATTGTTTGATCAGTCCATACATGGTCAATGGGACATTGTGGTGATATTGCAATAAAAGGAAAAGTATCTTTTTTTTCTGAAATTTTAGGTATACCATGAATCTTCACCAACTCCAAATTATCTCCCCTTTCTCCCATACCATGTAAGAAAAGAATCAGCGGCCATTCTTTTTCATGGTGTTCTTGATATCCATTAGGAAGGAAAAAAAGATGATCTAACCCATCGTCCATCTCAATTTTTATATTCGTACCTTCAGGATATTTATTTTCACACCCTTGGATTGATAGAGAAATAATTAGGCAAAGAATAATTATAAAGTTATAATTTTTTATGCGTACCATCACAATACGGTGAATTTTTAGTAGCCTTGCAACCACACCAAGCAATATTACTTTCTTTTTCATTATGTACAACTATTGGTGAAAAATCAGTGCCTTTATGACTTCCATCACAGAATGGTTGATTGGTAGATCTACCACAAGCACACCAATAATATTTTTTCTTTTCTCCCTTTAGTACATAGGGTGATTTTTGCGCAGTTACAGCTTTACTCATTATTGTGGTCTTTTAACTTTTTTTAATATATTTCTTAGCATAGTACTGGATGTATGGAGAGTGTAAGAAAAGTAGATAATTTCAACGTTATATTGACTTAAATCTTTTTCTATTTTAATCCATTCTTTGGTGCCTTTCCAATCATCACCAACAAACATCCTATCAAACTTTAGATTGTTCCATGCTTCCATTTTATTGTAGTTAGTTTGCGGAACGACTTCATCAACAAATTTAATTGACTCAATAATTTCCATCCTTTCTTCAAACGGAATAAAAGGTTTTTCTCCTTTTACTGACATTGTAAGTTCATCGGTTGTGATGCCGACAATAAGATAATCACATTCAAGTCTTGCTCTTTTTAATATGTTGAGGTGACCAATATGAAATAAATCAAAGACACCAGTTGTATAGCCAATTTTTTTCATGATACCATAAAATACTTATTTCTTTTCTAATAAATAATCTATTATTCTTTTGCTCGCTCTTCCATCTAAAGACCCTGCTAATTTATTTGCATAATGTAATCGATTTTTGGAAAGAGATTTAGGATTGAGCATCTGCTCTTTAACATTATTTTTTAGTGTTTCATATGAATCAGAACGAACAGCTATTTTAGAATATTCATTATAATCTCTGTCCATACGTTTTTTAAATCGGTAAGAAAAAATTCCTCTATAGGTCCAACGTAATTTTAGAAAATTACACCATATTACTGGCTTATCTAAGGCAGCAAACTCAATAATTGCTGATGAAGCATCACTCATGAGCAAATCAGCTGTTGCCATAAAAGGTACGAGAGAATAATCACTAACTTTTGCCAAATAAACATTGTTATATTGGGACCAATGTTCAAGAAGTTCGCGTTGTTTTTTGTATTTCTCTTTGCTTAGTGAGAAATAATGTGGCTTGATCATTATATTGAATTCTTGGAAATCTTCAGGAAAGTTTTTTGGAAATCTTTCAATACTGCTAGGATAAAAAGTAGGAGCATATACTATTGTTTTTTTTTCTGGATCTAGGTTTAAGTTGTTGAGGTCAAATCCAGTCATATCACCATTAAGAATTGGATCTAGTTTGCAAAAACCTACATTCACAAAATTATTATCAGGGTACATATCTCTAAGACGATTTCTTCTATATTCTCCCTCTACAAATCTTACAGTAGTTGGAGTATCTGATTTTGTATAATAACTTGATTTTGGACCAACGCCATGACCAAGCTGAATAGATTTACTTACTTGATGAATTTGATCAAGGAAAGGAAATGTATTTCCAAAAAATATCCAATCAGCTTTCTTGTTTTGATAGTATTCATTCGCCTGAGATTTATTTTGAATCCATATATGATTTAAATTCTCTAATTTGATGATATCTTCTATTATTTTATCAAATTTTCCATGATGAAATACAAATGTTGCATTGCCTTTATTTCGTTTTAAAAATTCATGATAAACGGGAAGGTATTGAGGTAAGTAATAGAGCTCTTGAACATCAAAAAGAATAGATATGTTTTTATTATACATTATTTTGTCCTGATAAAGAAAAATATCTATCTAATACCAATAATAAAATTAATTTCTCTTTTTTTATTTGATAAAATTTTCTTGGCATTAGAAACAAGATTGTATTTTTTAAGTAATAAAAAAATTTCACTTTTCTATATCGAAGATTATTTATTGTTTTCATAAGTCTATTTCTTAATTCCAAATGAAGTATAGATGCTTTTATTGGTAGTGGTTTCATGCCTAATTGAGCGATTTTTTTGAACAGCAATGCTGTTTTTATAAGGCCTATCATGGTAGAGGTGTAGGCAAGCTGATCTATTGCGAATTTGCTTAGATTGTATGCCTATATTATTAAGTCTATAGCCTAGTTCACAGTCTAATCCTCCGTATTCCATGCGTTCATCAAAGCCATTTACTTTTAAAATATCTTTGCGCCACGCAGAGGTATTGTTGCCATTAAAAGTAGAGTTAGTAGGGGTTATTTTATCTAAGAGTGTACTTAGTAGTTTTATTTTCAATATTTTAAAATAATTTTTAGATAACATTTGTCCATTTAGGAATAAGAAGCTTTTATTGAAGCATTTTTGAGATCTAATTTTATCTTCTGTTAGAAGTTCGGAAACCGATTGATTCAGTGGAAAGTGTCCTCCAGATAAAAAATAACCTTCTTCTGCTAAGTTTAGATGCACATCGATAAAGTATTGATTTGGGATACAGTCTCCATCTGTGAAGATAAGATATTCGCTTTCACTTTCTTGAATTGCTTTATTAAGTATGACAGATTTTTGAAACCCATTATCTTCATGCCAGACATGTTTGATATGAAGATTAGTATTTTTTTTGAAGCGATCTATGACCTGCTTTGTTTCCTCGTTTGAACCATCATCAGCGATAATAATATCAAAATTTTTATATGTCTGACAGGTGTATCCCGTTAAAACCTTTTTTAGAAAATGTGGCTTATTGTATGTTGAAATAATAATTGAAGTTGATTGCATTTGCTAAAATTATTTATCATCAATCTTATAAGCTATTTTTTTTTAAATTAGATATAGTGATGAATATAAAAGAATTAACAGTGGGGATTGAAGAAGAATATCAGGTTATTGATCCAAAAACAGGTGAACTGACATCATATATTGCTGAATTTTTAGAGCGAGATGCAATGCTTATTAAAGATAGCATGGTTCCTGAGTTTCTAAAATCGCAATTAGAAGTGACCAGTAAGGTTTGTAAAAATATTAAAGAGGCAAGAAGTGAAGTAATTCGTTTGAGACAACTTGCATCCAATTATGCGAAAGAAAATCATTGTAAAATTATTGCTGCTGGGACTCATCCTTATTCACATTGGAAAGACCAAGTTCTTACAGATAAAGAGCGTTATCATGGGCTTTATGATAGTATGCAATACGTGGCAAAAAGATTGCTGATTTTTGGCATGCATGTTCATATAGGTATTCCAGATAAAGATCTTAGAATAGATGTAATGAATCAAATGAGATATTTTATTCCTCACATATTAAGCTTATCTAGTTCTTCTCCTTTTTGGCAAGGGCAAGATACAGGGTTTAAATCATATCGAGGTATTGTATTTGAAGATTTACCTAGAACAGGACCACCAGAAACATTTGATTCTTTCAAAGCATACAAAGAATTTGTAAATCAATTAATAACAACAAAATCTATTGATAATCCTTCTAAAATTTGGTGGGATATGAGACCACATCATAAATTTCCAACTTTAGAATTTAGAATGTGTGATTCAACAACAAAGGTAGATGAAGTGATGGCAATTGCTGCTTTAATCCAAGCTCTTGTTGCGACAATGATTCGTAATCGTGAACGCAATATTAGCTGGAGAGATTACAGACAATCTCTTATTTCAGAAAATAAATGGAGAGCAATGCGACATGGTATTGATGGAAAAATGATTGATTTAGGTGCAGTAAAAGAAACAGATACAAAGATATTATTCCATGAATTGATTGAGATAGTCAAGGAAAGCGCAAAAGAATTGGGTACGGAAAAAGAAATTGAATATATTTATACAATGCTAGAAAATGGTACCAGCGCAGATCGACAATTAAAGATGTATACAGAAACGCAAGATCTCAAAAAAGTAGTTGATATGCTAGCCAAAGAAACACTTGAGCATTGCTAGAATATGAATCCGTCAAAGCCGAAATGTATCGTACTATTAAGCGGAGGGTTAGATTCCACTACAGTTTTAGCTATTGCAAAAAAAGAATTTGAAATATTTGCATTATCTTTTGATTATGGACAGAGACATAAGTTTGAACTTCAAGCTGCAGAGTTAATTGCGAGAAATAATTCCGTTCATACATTTCAAATGATTACTATAGACCTTAAACAATTTGGCCATTCAGCTTTAACAGACGATATTGCTGTTCCCAAAAATCAAGAGATTGGAAATGAAATTCCTATAACATATGTACCTGTTCGTAATACTATCTTTTTATCCTATGCGTTGGCTTATGCAGAAGTAAATGATATTTATGATATTTTTATTGGGGTAAATGCATTGGATTATAGCGGATATCCAGATTGTAGACCTGAGTATATAAATGCATTTCAGAATATGGCAAACCTAGGTACAAAATTTACCCAAGGAGATAAAAAAATTACTATTCATACTCCTTTAATTGATATGACTAAATCAGAAATTATTTTAAAAGGAAGTGAGTTGGGAGTCTCTTATCAGGATACTCATTCTTGTTATGACCCTTCGAGCGAAGGATTAGCATGTGGAGAATGTGATGCTTGTAGTTTGAGAAAAAAAGGATTTGATATGTCCAATACCCCTGACCCAACTATTTATCAATGAGTTACGCAATCAAAGAAATATATTTTACAATCCAAGGAGAAGGATTTCATACGGGAAAGGATGCAGTGTTTTGTCGTTTTTCTGGGTGCAATCTCTGGTCAGGATTAGAAAAAGATCGATCAAAAGCAATCTGTAATTTTTGTGATACAGATTTTTTTGGTACAGATGGAGAAAATGGTGGAAAATATTCATCACATCATAATCTTATTAGTCAAATTGAAACGTGTTGGCCAAAGAAAAAGAAAAATAAATATGTTGTTTTTACTGGAGGAGAGCCATTGCTTCAACTAGATCAGCAACTTATTGACGAATTGCATAATCATAATTTTGAGGTTGCTATCGAAACAAATGGTACGATACTCCCTCCTAACAATATTGATTGGGTTTGTGTAAGCCCTAAAAAGAATGCTGATTTAGTGTTAAAAAGTGGGGATGAACTAAAATTGGTTTATCCTCAAAAAAATTTTAACCCTAAACAATTTGAATCATTAGATTTCACTTATTTTAGTATTCAACCGATGGATGGAAAACAATTACAAAAAAATATTTTGAAATGTGTATCTTATTGTATGGAAAATCCAGTATGGAGATTAAGCCTTCAAACCCATAAAATTATTGGAGTAAGATAACATGTATAACTATACAAAAAAAATAAAACCCTATGTTGAGGCAGAATTAAAACTATATTCATTAAATTCAAAAGAGGGTCATCATGCTATTGCATTTAAACATTTAGAAAATGCACACATTCTAGGTCAAGAATCAATTTTTTCCCATGTAAAAGTTCATTGTCTAATGTTTTTGTGGGCTTATCGTCAAAAAAACATTCATGAATTAATTGGTCAAATTATTAGGATTGCAGGTGCAGCAATGGCAACTGCAGCAATTAAGACAGGGATTAGTTCTGTACCAAGGGGCAATACAGGAGGTGCAAATGTTAGTCCATTTCAGGAAATGTCAATTAGTTCAGAACTTGAAAAGATTATACAGGAAGCTAAAAATGTTTGAATTAACAAGAAAGTATGAATTTCACGCTGCACGTAAGTTAACAAGCTTACCAGATAGTCATCCTTGTAGTAAAATGCATGGACATACTTTTTCAGTTATAGTCAAATTAAGTGGTGATTTAGATCAATCAAAAGGTTGGGTAATGGATTTTTCTGATATAGATGATATATATCATAAAAATGTTCAATCATTACTTGATCATCAATATTTAAATGATATAGATACTTTATCAAATCCTACAACAGAACATATTGTAGCTTGGATCTGGGATAAATTATTACCTGATTTAAATGGATTAACTGAGGTTACTGTGAGTGAAAGTGACGATTCTTCTTGTACATATAAAGGAAGCAAATAATGCCAAGAGCAGAAGGAAAAGAATTCAAATTTGATACAATTGATAAAATTAGACCCGACTATCTTGAAACGTTTGATTTTGATAGCAAAGATCAATATATCATTACTAAAACTAAGGAATTTAGTGCTGTTTGTCCTTTTAGTGGTTTACCAGACTTAGCAAAAATAATCATTGAATATTATCCAGATGGAGGAAAATGTGTCGAACTGAAATCATTAAAATATTATTTCATTAGTTTTAGAAATGTAGGTATTTATCAAGAAGCTGTTACCCAAAAAATTTATTCTGATCTAAAAAATGCTCTTAATACTCAAAGACTTAAAGTAACTTCTGTTTATAATACAAGAGGAGGATTTAATACCACTTGTATAGAAGGAAATTTAGAGAAATAGTGAACAAAAAATCATTTCTAAAAATTTGTTTGGTTACTGGAATAATAACATTTCTTGCTAACGATATAATGTATTACACAGATAAGTTTGATCAAACTTTTTGGGAACATATAATTATTGCAGTTGCGATTTTTGTTACAACAGTTAATACATTGTTTTTATATTGGAGGGAGTAATGAATTATTTAGAGAAATTATATAGAGCAGTTATTCTTGATTCAGAATTATATGAAGAAGTTGAAGCTGACAAAAGTTTAACAAGACAGGCATTGATGACTGTTGCATTGGTTGCTATTATTGAAGGTATTTTTTCTTTAGGAGTTCAAGATCAAGGATTATTCCTTGGGTTATCACAATCAATTTTTGGTAGCATTACTCGATGGGTTATATGGGCATTTTTTATCGCATTTGTCGGAACAAGAATTTTACCTGAACCTGAGACAGAATCCAATACAGGTGAATTACTTCGTACATTAGGATTTGCATATGCTCCAGGTGTATTTTATGTATTTGCATCGTTACCTATTATTGGATCTATTGTTCAATTATTGGTTCCGCTATGGCAATTAGCTGCCATGGTAGTTGCAGTAAGACAAGCATTAGATTTTAGCTCCACTACACGAGCAATTGGGGTATGTGTTGTAGCCTTTTTCCTTATGGTATTAACACTGGTATTATTTATAATGTTTACTTCTTTTTTCATTGCAATTGCATCGAACGCTATTCCAGTGGAGACTCCTTTAATAGGGACTTAATATCCTAAATCCATAAGATTTCATAAAAGATTTGATTTTATTGAATGTGGTTCGCAATTTACAGAAGGCGGAAAAAAGCAAGTCCAATTCTTTTTTAGAGAATTATAATTAACATTGAAAGGATATTAATGAACAATTTTTGGCACGATTTACTTTTCCCACTGTTTTTCTTTACAGTTTTTGTTGCTGTACACATTGGTCTGTATATAATGATATTCAAGGGAGATAAATCAAAGTGAATAAAAAAAAGAGACTCGTACAAAGAAAACATCGTAAAGCTCGCTTAAGACTTAAAGCGAAGAAATTAGAGCTCTTAAAAAATAAAAAACCTTCAGCTGAAAAAGCTAAAGCCCTAAAAACTCCTTCTAAAAAAGCAGTACCTAAAAAGAAAACTACTAAGAAAAAGAAGAAAAAATCTTCATCATAAATGCGTAATTTAAATACCACATTGGGGGTATTTGTCGTTTGTCTCAAAGTATTATGGAGGCATAAACGATACCTCTATTTATTTACCTTTTTATTGTTTTTTCCACTTTATATACTCATTAATCGATTATTTTTATTTCTTGATTATTTAGTAGTTCCAGAATTTGAAGATACAAAAGTTCAGAATCCTATCTTTATTATAGGGTTTAATCGTAGTGGCACTACATTTTTTCACAGATTCTTATCTCAATCAAGACAATTCACATCATCTACTGCCTGGGATATGGTTGCTCCATCTATTTTTCTTAGAAAATTGGTTGCATTTTTCCCAGCATTATTGTCAGCAATAAAATTTGATCGAATTGCAAAAAAAGATCAAGGACATGAAGTAAAACTAACTGAGGTTGAAGAAGATGAAATGCTACTTTTTTTACACAAGCTAGATTCTAAATGGGTTACAAATAATTTAATTCCATGGATGCAATATGATATTCAATTCAAACACTTTGCTCACAATCTAGGCAGAGATAATTCAGAAAATGTTGAGCGTAATCTTAATTCATTTTCTTTTTATAGAGAATTTTGCAAAAGACAAATATTCTTACAAAAGAATAAACCAATATTATCTAAAGCGAATCCTTTCGTGTTTCGATTAGATTCCTTGATGAAAACATTTCCTGATGCAAAGATTGTCTTTATTGTTCGAGATCCATTGGAAACAATTCCATCTTATTTTTCAATGCAAGAAAAGATAAGATTTGGAAGTATAATGACAGAACAAGAACTCAAATTTTATCAGAAAGAAACATATAAAGAAATTATTGATTGGTATAAAGAAACAGAAATTGCACAAGATAAGTTAGAATCAAAGAATTTTGTTGTTTTTACCTATCAAGATTTAACAGAGAATTTAGAAAAAACGATAAAACAATTTTTTACATTTTCTAATCAAAAAATGACCAAAGAATTTGAAAAAATTCTTAAAAAAACTATTTCAAAAAAATATGTTAAAAAACATCAAAATAAAACAGTATCTGATTTTGGTTTAAGTGATAAAAAAATTAGAAGAGATTTTGATTTTGTATATGATAAATACTTTAACTAATTTTCTTTTCTTAGCGATGAAAAAAAATATTGTACTTATAGTTGCCTTAATAGTTATTGGGATTCTAGGAAGAATCATTCCTCATCCAGCAAACTTTACTCCAATCATTGCAATTGCATTATTGGCATCACATGTATTTAAAAATAAATGGATTATTATCTTAACACCTTTGATGGCAATGTGGATTAGCGATTTAGTGATTAATAATTATCTGTATGCAGGATACTATGATAGTCTCTTAATTTTCTCTTCTGGTTTTTTATGGATATATGGTGCAATCATATGTATAGCGTTGTTAGGGACAGTATTAATCAAAAAAGTGCAGGTGTCCAGCATAGTTCTATCTAGTATAAGTGGATCATTAATTTTCTTTTTAGTAACAAATTTTGGTGTATGGATTTCAGGAGCAATGTATCCTAAATCATTATTTGGTTTAATCGAATGTTATACATTAGCACTTCCATTTTTTGGCAATTCTTTAGTAGGAGATTTGGTTTATTGCACAATTTTATTTACTAGCTATAGTCTAGCATTTTCCAAAGGCATAGCATTACATAAAGGAAAGAATCTTAGCTAAAAGTATATAATTTTAAATTTTAAATTTAATTGGCATTACACCAATAACTCTATTATATTGCCCCGATTATTATTTTAATTATTAACTAAAAAGAGAGAAATATGAGTGACAGAGAAAAAGGTACTGTAAAGTTCTTTAATGAAAAAAAAGGTTATGGTTTCATCACTAAAGAAGATGGAAACGACGTTTTTGTTCATTTCACTAGCATCGAATCAGGAGATGATTTTAAGACTCTTAAACAAGACCAAGCGGTTGAGTTTGAAATAGAGTCAGATGATAGAGGAGACAAAGCAGTCAAAGTAACAGCTGGTTAGTTAATAATTATATAATATATTTTTAAGGCTTAAGAAGGGAAATGCCTCAGTAGCTCAATGGTAGAGCAGTGGCCTCTTAAGCCATTGGTTCAAGGTTCGAGTCCTTGCTGGGGTACTACTTAAAATGAACCTGGAAAATAAAAATATAATTATTACAGGTGGCGCCGATGGAATTGGTAAAGCACTTGCAGAACGATTTCTAAGAGAATCTCCAAATTCTATACATCTAATAGATATTAACCCTAATGTTTTTCACGTAGCTGAATCAATTGGAGGCAAAGGGTATATTGTCGATGTTTCAAATTCAGAGCAATTTACTCTTACTTTGAATGAAATTATTAAAGAGGTTAATTCCGTAGATCTATTTTGTTCAAATGCAGGGATACAAGGGCATGGAACCTTGAATGCTAGCGATGATACTTGGGATAGCAATTGGCAAATTAATGTAATGTCCCATATTTATGCAGCTAGAGTATTAATCCCTCATATGTTGGATAATAAAGACGGATATTTTCTCTTAACAGTTTCTGCAGCTGGTTTATTAAATATGCCTGGAGCAATGCCTTATGCTACTACCAAACATGCAGCATTGGGTTTGGCTGAAAATTTAGCGATTATGTATGGTAATCAAGGAATCAAGGTTTCTGTCCTATGTCCTCAATTCGTAGATACTAATATGCTGAAAACTTCAGAACTCCCAGCAGATGATCATCCATTGATAAAAGATGGGATATTAAGTGCAGAACAAGTTGCAGATGATACAGTGCAAGGAATCAAAAAAGAAGGATTTTTAATTCTACCCCATGAAGATGTTTTGCGTTATATACAGAGAAAAACACAAGATTATGATAGATGGATTGCTGGAACAAGAAAATTGGTTTTAAAATGAGAAATCCAAAAAATAGCATAATGAAATGGCTTATGTTTTTAAGGTTTTTCTTTCCAGAATTAAGTAAAACCATTCAAATATTATTTTTACTACAACTAGTATTATTTTTTGTCAGCATTGCTTTGGTATTTTTGCATCTTGATAGACTTAATTTTGTAGGGTATTTCAGTTTGGTTGCGCTTGTTTGTTGCATGGGGATGAATTACATTCAATCAACCTCTTTTAAAATATAAAAGGAACAATATGAGACATTTAATATTAATAATTGTACTTTCTTTAACAATATCTTTTGCACAGGATAAAGTTATTTCTGAAAATTACACTATCGAAGGCATGATGTGTAGTATGGGATGTGTAGTAGGCGTGACAAAAGCAGTGCAAGATTTAGATGGTTTTAAAACTGTTAACTTTGATTTTGACAAAGAAAGAAAAGTAGACTACGCTATTGTGACTTTTGATGCTAAAGTATTATCTCGTGAAGAAGTGGTGGCTGCTATTCAAGGTGTAAGTGAGGGTGCTTATCAAGTGAAAAAAGTTATCAAATCTCACTGCGGCGAAAATTTTTGTAACCATTCAGATTCTAAAGAGAAGATATAATTCTTCTAAAACGCAAAAGATATACCGAAGTATAATCCTTCGATCATAAGTTGTAATTGTTTTTCTTCCTCCTTATAATAATTATTTATTAACAGAATTGATTTACTTTTCATCTTACTCACTTAAATTAAGGCTATTATGATTAGTTGGAAATGTAAACATACTTGGAAAAAATCTGCACAAAATACTGCATGGTGTCTTTTGGGATGCTCAATAGGAGATTTTGGAACGATTTTTTACTTCCAAAACAATCCAAGTGATATTTTTAATACAACATCAATTATGGCGCTTGCTATTATTAATGGATTGATTACAAGTGTTGCGTTAGAAACATTTATTTTAAGTAAGCAAATGAATTTTAGTGAAGCACTGAAAACGGCTCTCGGAATGTCTTTTATATCAATGGTTGCTATGGAAATAGCCATGAATATTACTGATGTGATTTTAACAGGGGGCGCTATATTAACTTGGTGGGCTATCCCTATTATGTTGTTAGTAGGTTTTCTTACTCCATGGCCTTATAACTATTGGAGACTAAAAAAGTACAATGAAAGTTGTCATTAAGAATGAAAATTGATTTATCTGATAAAACTATTTTAGTAACAGGTGCGAATAGTGGAATTGGAAAAGCAATTGCACAAGAATTATTGAATGCTGGAGCACAAGTAGCCCTTCATTTTAATTCCAATTCTGAAGGTGCTTCCAAATTAAAAGAACAATTTTCAGATCAATGTGAATTGTTCCAAGCGGATTTCAATAATGTTGATGAAACGATTAAACTCTTTGAAGATGTTTTATCTTGGAAGAATACGTTAGATATTCTGATTAATAATGCTGGTACTGCCATAATGAATTCTGTCAATTTGGATGATAAAACCTGGATTAAAAATTGGAATACAATCATGAATATTAATTTACTTGCAGCTGGAGTGTTGTCTAAAAAAGCCTTAGAACACTTTAAAACAAAAAATGGTGGACGTATTATTAACATTGCTTCTCGTGCTGCATTTAGGGGAGATACTCCAGATTATTTAGCATATGCAGCTTCCAAAGCAGGGATGGTTGCTCTTGTACGTTCCATTGCAAGAGGATTTGGGAAAGATGGGATTACTGCATTTTCTATTGCACCAGGATTTACTCGTACGGCAATGGCACAACAATCTATTGATAAATATGGAGAAGATTTTGTTATAAAAGATATTGCATTAAATGAACTTACTGAACCAAAAGATATTTCGCCTATTGTTACTCTGATTTGTAGTGGAAAATTTGATCATGGAACAGGTTCTAATATTGACATTAATGCTGGTAGTTATGTAAGATAACGCTATGGGGACATTTTTTAGAAGACTTGCAGGGTTTATTTTCTTTTTTTCAAAAAAAATAAAGCATTTTTTATGGAAAAGAATTTATGACCGTCTAGCCAACACCTATGAATATTTTGATTGGGCCTTTATGAATTATGGGTTTGATTATAATAACAAAAGCAACGAACCTCCTTTAGGCGATGAAGACGAAGAATATCGATACTGTATTCAATTGTATCATCATACCGTTGAGAAATTAGCTGTGCAAGATAAAACTGTATTAGAAGTTGGATCTGGGCGAGGAGGAGGCACTTCTTATATTGCGCGCTATCTAAACCCAAAAAAGATTACTGGAATTGATTATTCAAAAAATGCTATCAAATTATGTAACAGAATTCATAATGAGCACAATCTAGAATTTGTTGAAGGCGATGCAGCAGATTTACCAATGGAAGATGATAGTCAAGATGTCGTTATTAATGTTGAATCATCGCATTGTTATCCTTCTATTCCTCAATTTTTATCTGAAGTCAAACGTGTCTTGAAACCTGGAGGCTTATTTGCTTGGACCGATGTATGCCCTACTGAAGCGGTTAATGATTATGAAGAAGCATTTAATACATGTGGAATGAAAACCATTGATTATTATCAAATCACAGATAATGTTCTAAGGGCACTCGATGCGGATAAAATTAATGAAGTAAAAAATGAAATTATCTCTAAAAGTACTCCTTTTTATTTAAAGGGAATTATCAAGGATTTTTCGGGAATGAAAGATACTGCTATCTATAATACATTAAAAAATGGAAGAACGCAGTATTCTTTCCGAATTTTACAAAATGGATAATCAAATTCCATTTGAACTCTTTGGAGATATACACTTAATCACACTGGGAATAATCTTAAGTGTGTCTTTGATTTTTTCATTTACTGCAAAAAAATATTATAATGAAAATACGTTTGCTGGTTTTGAAAAAATACTAGGCTATCTTTTAATCATCACGGAGCTTATTAAACCATTTTTTTTAGTTGAATTTGGAGATTATCATTTTACAAATACAGTACCCCTTCATCTATGTCATATTGCTTCTTATGCAACAGGATTATTTTTATTAACAAGAGACAAAAGATTTTTTGACTTTGCATATTTCTGGGGAATGGGTGGTGGTACCATGGCGCTACTAACTCCTGATGTACAATTTACATTTCCACATATTGATTTTGTTTCTCTCTTTTCTTCTCATGGTCTTGTTTTCTTTACCATTATTTATATTCTTGTAGTCATCAAACAATATGTGACTTTTTCTTCATTAATCAATGCGGTAAAATATGGATTAATGGCATTACCTTTTGCCTATATATTAAACCTAATGATTGGAGGGGAACCAGGATATGAAGCAAATCTATGGTATTTAATGAAATCATCTGAGGGAGCTTCGTTGATGAATTTCTTTCCTGTATTTTTTCAACAACCTCCATTCCATATAATCATTGTTATTCCACTTTCTATTGTAATATTTTTGTTTTTATATCTTCCATTTTACCTTTTTGAAAAAAAATGAGTAAAGTATTTCAACATTATCAATCTTTTTTACGTGCTACTGAGCAAGCAGCCATTGCAGCAGCGCACTTGAGAGGATGCGGTGATGGAAAAATGGCTGATAAAGCCGCAACAGAAGCAATGCGATCTGTATTAAACCAAGAACCTGTGCATACAAGAGTGGTGATTGGTGAAGGAGAACGTGATGATGCACCCATGTTGTTTATTGGGGAAGAATTAGGAGATACAACAAGCGATATGAAGATTGATATTGCTGTTGATCCATTGGAATGTACAAATCATTGTGCGCATGATTTACCGGATGCTATTTCTGTTCTTGCTGCAGCACCCAAAGGATCATTAATGGGAGCACCAGATACCTATATGAATAAGCTTTGTGGTAGCAAGGCGTTAAAAGGGCATGTGAGTCTTACACAAAGTGTATCAGAAAATTTATCTGCTACTGCACAAGCATTAAACAAGGATATTCATGATTTACAAGTAATTGTTCTGGATAGAGATCGTCATCAAGATTTAATTGCTGATATACAGTCTGCTGGAGCCAACACTGTGTTAATCAAAGACGGAGACGTTGCGGGTGGATTAAGAGCTGTAGAAGGCGAAGTAGACTTGTTATATGGCATTGGTGCAGCTCCGGAAGGGGTTATTACGGCTACTGCTGTAAAAGCACTAGATGGATTTTTTGAAGGACAGCTCTGTTTTTATGATGCTGAATTTGAAAAAAGAGCTCATCAAATGTTGGGAGATGATATTCATAAAATTTGGTCTGCAGATGAATTATGTACTTCGCAAGATGCGTTCTTTGTGGCGAGTGGTATTTGTAGTGGATGGCTTCCTGGTGTTAAATTCCATGATAACAAAGCAATTGTTTCATCTAGAGTAATTTTTGGAGAAACAGGAGAAAGTAAACTCATAACCAATGAATATGATTTATAGGAGAATACATGTCTGAATTACATACAGTTGCACAACAGATGGTTCAAAAAGGCAAAGGGATACTAGCCGCGGATGAGAGTACAGGGACTTGTACTAAGCGATTTGAAGGTCTTGGAGTAGAATCGACAGCATATTCTAGAAATTTTTATCGTAGTACACTTTTTACCGCACCAGGATTAGAGAATTATATTAGTGGTGTTATCTTGTTTGATGAAACATTTAGACAGCCAATTATTGGAAACGATATGCTGATTCCAGAATACCTACAATCCAAAGATATTTTACCAGGCATTAAGGTAGATACAGGCGCTCATCCACTGGAAGAAGGTTCCAATGAGAAAAATACAACTGGATTGAATGGATTAGGAGATCGATTACAAGAATACCATAGTCTGGGTGCACGTTTTGCAAAATGGAGATCTGTAATTACCATTGGCGATAATATGCCATCTGACAAATGCATTCTTGCGAATGCGAATGGTCTTGCTCAATATGCGTTGTTGTGTCAACAGCATTATTTAGTCCCAATTGTTGAACCAGAAGTGCTAATGAATGGAACGCATACTATCGATACTTCCTTTGATGTGACATCTAAAACATTGGATGTAGTATTTCACCAATTAGAAGAACACCAAGTTGATTTAAAAGGAATAGTGCTAAAACCAAATATGGTATTATCTGGTTATAATTGTGAACATCAAGCCAATGTTGAAGAAGTAGCCCAACGTACGTTAGAATGCCTTACCAACCATGTGCCAAACGATGTACCAGGAATTGCATTTCTTTCTGGTGGGCAATCTGATGAAGATGCAACGCTTCATTTAAATGAAATGAATAAAAGTGCAACAAATTGGAATCTTACTTTTTCTTATGGAAGAGCTCTACAGCAACCTGCATTAAAAACGTGGGCTGGAAAAGAAGACAATGCACACGCTACACAAGCTGCACTTCTTGAGAGGGCAAAAGCAAATAGTTCAGCCACCGTCGAATAACCATTTTCTCATCTTAGAAAAATAATGGACTTTAATGATATTGTTTTACTAATTGTGATTTTAACTGCCACTTGGTTTTGGCAAAAAGATCGTTTCTTATAATATTGCTTGAAAAACCATTAATGGTTCTGAACATTCTATGATA
>Ga0310120_10001232_pt1 | contig 19297 bp, 17 predicted proteins | sample CB27_AW_983_MG_FD_203506 | JGI IMG/M metagenome (GOLD analysis project Ga0310120, IMG submission 203506) | Marine microbial communities from Western Arctic Ocean, Canada - CB27_AW_983 | ecosystem: Environmental > Aquatic > Marine > Oceanic | place: Canada: Western Arctic Ocean | collected...
GGGACCGTTTGAGGTGGAGGCGCAGGGAGGCGCCGTGCGTGGAGTAGCGGATGCGGCGCTTGAGGCAGGCGTAGGGCTCCATGGCGGGGTCGCCACCCTGTCTTCAGCCTACCCCCACTGGAATTTGTGATCGGTTTAAACACCTCACCAGTTACGGCACCCTGGGGTCAAAGTATTCATCCGGTGTCAATTCGGACAGAGCTATGTATGTGGTGACGGGCTCAGGATCGTCCCGACATCGTTTTTCTCTTCAGCGCCAAGGGAAGCCACAGAGTTGAAGGGCACTCGACTGACATCGGAGTCAAGCCAGGATATCCCGAATCACATGTCCGTGAACATCCGTGAGACGCCGGTCCAACCCATTATGGTAATGGGTCAGTTTCTCGTGATCCAAACCCATAAGATGCAATACCGTGGCGTAAAAGTCCCATACGGACGTCTTATTCACCTCGGCCCGCCGGCCAAAACGATCCGAGGCGCCGTAGCTCACGCCGCCCTTGACGCCGGCGCCCATCATCCAGCAGGTGAACGCGTCGGGGTTATGATCGCGTCCCACGGTACCGGCCTGGTGGGTTGGCATGCGGCCAAACTCGGTTGTCCACAGCACCAATGTTTCGTCCAACATGCCCCGCTGCTTCAGATCGCCAAGCAATGCCGCCGTGGGTTGATCGAAGATGGGGCAATGTCTTTCATAGTCACCCTTCAAAGTCTTATGCGCATCCCAATTCAACAGTCCGTCCACGCCAGACGCGCGCGATGCGCAGTAGAGGTTCACATAACGCACGCCTCGCTCCAGGAGGCGGCGCGCCAGAATACAGTTCTTTGCGTAAGCGGCCTTTAAGTGATTGCCATCATCCGCGCCATAAAAACGTTGGACCGCGCTTCCTTCCGAACTCAAGTCGGAAACTTCCGGAGCGCTAAGCTGCATGCGCGCGGCCAGTTCATACGCTTGCATACGGGCGCCCAGTTCGCTTTGGCCGGGATTCCGTTCCTTATGCCCTTCGTTTAAGAAACGAAGGAATTCCCGCGACGCCGTTTCCTGTCTGCCGGTCACGCCGTCCGGGAGCTTTAGATTCCGAATCGGACTTTGCGCGTTCATCATGATCGCCTGATGTTGCGCCGGCAAAAATCCGTTCGCCCAATTAGCCTTGCCATTCGGTGGTTCTCCGCGGACGTCGGAGATTGCGACATAGGCCGGAAGATTATCGTTTAGGCTGCCCAGCGCATAACTCACCCAAGCGCCCGCGGCCGGAAACCCTTCCTTGTCGTGGCCCGTATTGACGAACACGCAGCCCGGGCCATGGGTGTTTGTCTTGGTCCACATCCCATGACAGAAAGCGATGTCGTCCACGTGCTTGGCCATATGGGGCAACATTGATGAGATTTTCTTGCCGGAACGGCCTGCTGGCGTGAAGGGCCACGGCGATTTCATGAGGTTGCCATTCTTGCCCTGAAACGACGAAAACCCTTCCTCCCCAGGCAACGGTTTTCCGGACATCCGCTCCAACTCCGGTTTATGCTCCCAAAGATCAATGTGGGACGCGGCGCCGGGGCAAAAAATCTGGAGCACCCGCTTCGCCTTCGGAGCCACACTCGCATTGGCCCCTATGGCCACTGCGGCCTGAAGATCTCGCTGGAGCAACCCCGTCAAACTGACCCCAGCCAATCCCGTCGTGACTTGCCCAAGAAAGTGGCGGCGTGTCTGTAACAATTCGTTCATCGCAAATAAATCAATTCGTTACTGTTGAACAATGCCCGAGTGAACGCGGGTAATCCGTGCTTGTCGATCAAGACCACGGCCGCCGCTCGCTCTGAATTCGACGGCGGCCGCACATACGCGATCGCGAACGCCCTCTCCACCTGCGCAAGCGGCTCGTTTGAATGAGCCCGCAGTCGCCCAGCGAAGTGATTGGCCATGTCAACCGTGAAAGAATGATTCATCAGTGTCAACGCCTGCAAAGGCGTGGTTGTGCTGGCCCGGCGGGGCGTCGCAAACGCCGGGTCCGGACAATCGAATTCCGTCAACAAATCCGTGTTGGCCGCCCGCGCGTTCTGGTGGTAAACCGCTCGCCGCCAGGTTTCCGGTCCATGCTTATCGAGCGGAATATAAGTGCTCACATTGTCCCGTGTGTATTTATAAAGGCGGAAACCCGGCCCGCCCACTGACAAATCCAACACCCCCCCATAGGCCAATAAGGAATCGCGAATCTCCTCCGCTGAAAGCCGCCGCGGCGGGAATCGCCAAAGGAGGCGCGCGTCCGAGTCTTTCGCCGCCGCGCCCTTCCGGTAATCCGCCGATTGCTGATAGGCGCGCGACAAAAGTATTTCGCGATGCAACGGCTTCAATCGCCATCCAAACTCCAGCAGTCGTCTCGTGAGATAGTCCAGCAGTTCCGGATGACTGGGATCCCCAGCCATGAACCCGAAATCCGACGACGTCCGAACCAAGCCTGATCCGAAATGATATTGCCAGACGCGATTGGCGAGAACCCGCGGCGTCAGAGGATTGCTCGGATGAGTGATCCAGCGCGCCAATTCCAAACGCCGCACGCCTTCAGGCGCGTCCGAACGCAGAGTGTAACCTGGAACAACTCCATCCAATATCTTCAGGCTTGCCGGCACCACTTCGCCGGCCGGCTTGTTGGGATCACCGCCGCGAGCCAAGAAGGTGGGTCGATCGGGTTGACTGAACTGACCGGCCCAGACCCGACGCAACGGTTTCACCGCCCGGAGCTGCCGCTTCACCCCCGCCAACGTGCGTCGCAAATCACGAAGCTTTTTTTTGTCGTCATCCGTCGTTGCAAACCTCAATCGTCTTTGCCGAAGAAACCCGTCGTCTAAAGGCGTCCTATCCCATGACTCCGACACGGTCCGCCAGTTCTTTCCATCCTCGCTGGCCTCCAATCGATATTCCCCCACAAAAACCATCGTCTCATGATCCGGCAACTCGGCCGGCCGATCGCTGGAAAAGACGACGCGCCTAATGATTTCGGATTGGGCGAACCGAATCGTCAGCGTATGGTCGCCGGCGGAACGCCACCTTCGGCCGAAGGCGCCGTCATTCACCAGCACCGGCCCATAAGCGTCCATCGCATTGACCTCGGAATCTTCCACCGCGCGCGCAGCGCCTGTGGCGACCCCTCCATTCGCCGCCAAAGCCACATTTCGCGGCTTCGGTTCATCGGTCCAAATCTCAAATTCGTCTATTCCAAATCCGTTCCTGCTCGGATTCACGTCGTTGGAATAGGGTGTCAATCGAACCGCCCGCGCCCGAATCGACTCGAACTCCTCAACCGTATTTGTTCGATTCACCTTGGCTCGCCTGACGGGCGGAAGCAATTCCGGCTGTTCCACAGCCCGAGCGACGATCTCGTCTTCCAAATCCGAAATCCTCTTTTCCAATCGCTCCTTCCGCTCATTGAGCGGACGCGTGGCCTCTTCGAACACCCGTCGCTCCGTATCTGTTGCCAACACCCGGTCGCCATGCCGAACACCTTCAAATGCCGCGCGCATCCGATAGTAGTCCTTCTGTTCGATCGGATCGAACTTATGATCGTGGCACTTCGCACAATTGATTGTCATCCCGAGAAAGGCCGATCCGGTGGCTGTGATCATGTCATCCAACGCGTTGGCGCGAATCAATGCCGCCTGCGCCGGGTCCTTGTTGCCCACATCGTCAAATGGGCCGGCGACAAGAAATGCCACGCCCACTTCCACCTCCGGATCGCCCCGACCAATAACATCTCCAGCCAAATGCTCCATCATGAAGCGGTCGAACGGTTTATCCTGGTTAAGAGAACGAATCACGTAATCACGAAAGGGCCAAAGGTTGTTGATGATATCATTACGTTCATAGCCAATGCTCTCGCCAAAGCGAGTAACGTCTAGCCAATGCCGGCCCCACCGCTCTCCATAACGAGGTGAAGCCAACAATCGATCCACCAAAGCCGCGTAGGCCGCATCAGGATGTTGTTCTGATTCTGCCACAAAAGCGTCGACCTCCTTCGCCGACGGTGGCAACCCTGTGACATCGTATGAGACGCGACGGATGAGGTCCCGTCGGCTCGCCGGGCCATTCATCCTCAGATTGTTCTCGGCCAACTTGGCCTCGACGTAAGCGTCAATCGAATGGACGGCCGACGTCCCCAGTTTCTGATAAGCCCACCAGGATCTATCTGCCTTGGATGCCTGCCGCAGAACCACCTCCTCCGGCCACGACGCCCCGGCGCCAAGCCACTTCCGTATCGAACGGATCTCCTCCTCAGTCAAAGGCGGCCCTTCCTCGGGCATATCGCCCGACTCAATCCGCTCCATCAACTCGCTTTCATCCGGATTTCCCACAACGATCGCTGCTCCGGACTTCCCACCCTCAAGCACGCTTGCCAAGCTGATGAGCGAGAGCTTCCCCTTGGCGTTGTTCGAATTATGACACTTCAAACACCGACGCTGAAGAATCGGCGCGATCGTGGACTGAAAAAGCGCGCCATCGCTCGGGCTAGCGGCAAACGCGTCCACCCCGCCAATCGCCAGGATAGCGATCAGAGCGAACAAAATGTAACAAAATAGACGCCTAATCATGACTCTCAAAGACCCTCCCCGTCTAAGGGCTCATAAACCGAAGTTCAATTTCTCGAAGTCTACCGAGATCCCCCCCCGAATGTCTCGCAGAAATGAACCCGTTGGGGGCATTCATTGGAGATTCGGTCAAGACACAATGGCAACAATGCTCAGGACAATACCGACAATAGGAATCCGGAACAGGACGATAGAAATGATGCCGTAAATAAGACTGGCCATGCACTGCCCGCGCAACTTCCAACTCTCAAAGGGAAGGGCTTCAGAATCGCTCATACCGTGAACCTACCAACTTCTAAAGCATCAATCAACACGCGATCTGCTTCTGAATTTGATTTTTTAACCGAGGGCACTTGCGACTCTCCACACCCCACCAGCACCACGGCTGCTATTGTTGTGAGTAGGAGGTGTTTCATTTCCAATATTCAATAAATTTGGCCCTAACTTGAGACACGGTTGCGTACTGGACTTTTACTTGCGCATTTCGGTTTTCGGATAAGTTATCAACGTATTTAAGCACATCGTTAAATTTGGTGAAATAACGATCAGCGCTTCCTTCGTGAATTGCCAGACAAACAGCGGTTGACCTGCCTTTTTTAGCAAATCGAACGTGGTGGTTGATAATCATCTTCATATCCTCAGCAGTAACCATCCAGTCTATCTTGCAGTTTTGGGGAATTTCCACCAATGGATTTCCATCAACCGTTTGGATAAATGGCTGGGTACCGGTTGGCAGAATTGTACTTTTCGAGATTCTGTAAGGAACAGAGCGAATCGTGACACTGGTATCCCAACCTGCTAATTCGTGCCAAGAGGGTGCATATTGGGAGCCTACTTCCTTTCCAGGAGGAAATGCAGCTGCACTAGAGGTAAAGCCCTTTAAAGCGATCTTGTTTTGCAGTTCCAAGCTTGTCGCATAAAAACCTGCGCAGAATGTTTTTGGCACGCCGAATCCTCGGGACTGGAACTGAGCCAGGGTAAAATCGAGCATCAGCAATATTTCTTTACCAGTATAGGCAGACATAGGGACACTGTAACCCGATCTGTCAAAGCTGCCTTTGGCTTGTTTCGCAGACAAGCTGGGTTTGATCCTAAACTTAACTCCGGCACCTTCAACAAAGGTTTGGTACATGTGCAGATGCACGCCAATTTCAGCAAAGTGTTTTTTTTGTGATTCTTTGAGGAAAGTTTCTATGTTTTCTAAGAGTGGAGTGGGAGTGGTATAGGAGACCGGATTGAAGAGATGGGTCCAACGCACCTTTGGGTGGTTCTTGGTTAACGTTTGCAAGGCTGCTAAATCCTTTGAACTCATTGTCCAGGGTCGATCAAAATGGGAAACCAAAGTTACGAAAACAGTCCCTCCGTTTGTGGAACCTGTTAACTCCTTGTTTGAAGAAGCAATCTGTTTCTGCCTTTTTTCCTCACCAAGCACTTCAAACGTACTGGCACCCAACAGCACGGCTGCGATTGTTGTGAGTAGGAGGTGTTTCATTTCCCTTCAGCTTTGAATTCTTCCCCCGTCTTGCCGCCGTGTTTGCGGAGGAGGGCGGCGGTTTTGCATTCGAATTATAAGCGGGATTGGACTGTGGAAGAAGGACGTTTATTTTTCCAGCGGAAGGTTTCGCCTTCGAGGATCAGGTCGCGTTTTGACTTTCGCTTGGGGACTGGTTTGGCAAAGTTTTTTGGGGCTTTCCCGGCAAGGTGTTTCTTGATCTCTACGTATTTTGGCTGCTCGGCCAGGTTGCGCCACTCGTTAGGGTCCTTTTGCACGTTATAGAGCTCCTCGCTGCCGTCCTTGTAGCGAATGTATCGCCATTCCATGTTCATGATGGCGAAGGACTCCGGAAACATGTGGGGCAGGTAGACCTCGCGATCCTTGGCATTGTTCGGGTCGGCGAGGGTGGCTGCTATCGATGTGCCCTCTAGGGTGTGCGGCGTCTTTGGCAGGTCGCATAGCTCGACGAAGGTGGGGTACATGTCGATGAGGCTGACGGTGACGTCGGAGGTGGCTCCCTTGGCCACTCCCGGCCCGGCCCAGACGAAGGGGACGTTTGAGGTGCGTTCCCAGAGGGTGTGCTTGCCCCAATCACCTTTCTCTCCGTGGTGGTAGCCGTGGTCGGACCAGAGGACGATGATGGTGTTGTCAGCGTAAGGGCCGGCGTCGAGGGCGTCCAAGACGCGTCCGATTTGGGCATCGGCGTAGCTCATGCAGGCTAGATAACCATGAAGAGCTTCTTGCACGGCTCCAAGCTTGACCAGGCGTTGGTGGATTCTCGATCGGTTGATCTTTTGCCGCCTGATGTTCTCGGGCAGGTCGTCGAGGTCGTCCGCCTTATAGGGCGGCAGCTTGATCTCGTTTCGCTTGTAGAGGTCAAAATATTTTTGTGGGCAGTAGTTGGGGAAGTGCGGGGCGTAGAGACCCATCGCCAAGAAGAAAGGTTCGTCGTATTTTTTACCCAACCGCTCGACCGCCCACTTGGCCCGTATGCTGTCGGCAAGATCTTTTTCACGGTTGTTCGGGACGGGGCCGAACTCCATGAATAAGCCGTTACTTTTCGGCGCTCCTGGGGTGCGGTGGTAGGTGCCGTAGGGTCTCGGGTTGGGGAAGGGAACCTCCTCCGACCAGGAGTCCATCGGAAATCCTGTCTCCCTTTGACGCTTGGTGCGAACGTAGAACTCGTCCCAACCGCGCAAGTCGACGTTTCCGGCGGGGTGGTGGAAGAGCTTGCCCGCCCCCATGGTACGGTAACCGGCTTTCTTGAAGCTGCTCTGGAGGGAACGAATCTTCGGATGATCGACGAAGTAGAGGGCGGTATCGTAGCAACCTGTGGTGGAAGCGAACTGGCCCGAGAAAATGGTAGCTCGTGAAGGGGCGCAGAATACGCCGGCAGTATGGGCGTTGGTGAAGTTGAAGCCGCGCTTGGCCAAGCGATCGATATTTGGGGTGATGGCTGCGGGTGTTGTGTTGTGGCACCCGATCCAGTCGTTCATGTCATCGACCGCGAGGAACAAGACATTGGGTCTCTTGGCAGCTTCAACGGGGCAAACTACTCCCACCAGCACCACGGCTGCGATTGTTGTGAGTAGGAGGTGTTTCATTTACTAAATATGAGGCAACTCAACCAATGATTAACTTCATCAACTACAAAGAAAATAAAAAAATAATCAATTGGGTTTGCATGCTTACTCGCCGATGGGCAGGAGATCAATACCTTCCCCCTCCTCGGGTGGTCTGATGCGAAACCGCATTGCAAGGGTCTCGGCCCCGAAGGGGCCGAACCTGTTCTTGATTCTCTGTCGAACACCGACAGAGAAAATCGAGCCATCTTTGAGAAGACATGCGTTGGGATAATATTGCAAAGGGCCAAACTTGTAACCACGGTCCGGTGCCGACTTAATCCATGTCTTAGCATTGTCCCGGCTATAGATCACCTGTCCGTTGCCTCCTGATCCTCCGCAGAAAACCAGCACCGCCAACTCATCTGGTCCCTGGATTAGTTCCCCGCGCTTCATCGTTCTCCCCTTTGAATCACCGCGACCCGCGAGGAGGCGTCGAGGCTCAGACCAGGTCAGGCCATGGTCGTAGGATTGAATCCACTCCGAAAACGGTCGCGAAGCCATACCCAAGCTGCCGTCCGGCAGATATCCGACATTCTTCTCATCCCCAGGACCTTTTTGTTCAAAAACAGAGGTGGCCTTCCAGCTTTCCCCCTTGTCCAATGTCTTGATCAAAGCCATGACATGGCCATCCCTCTCGGGCCAGCCTTCACCGACCGGAAAGGGCGTGCCGGTGGCCAGCGCGACCAGCCCCCCATCACGGGGATCCTCCATCAGTCCCTGAACGGCTACCGAGAGAACGAAGGGGCCCGTCAGCCGTGCGATTACCCGCCAGGTTTCCCCGTTGTCATCACTGCGATGCACCACAAATGGCTGGGGAAACCGGTTTGCTGCGATTTTGGAGAATGCCAGGGGATCCGCCGGCAATCCCTTGCTCAGGTCGGGGCGAACCCAACCCCGGTGGGCTTCGACGTTATGCGCCGCGAACAAGGTTCCGTCGCTCATCTGGATGAGGCACTCGATGCCTTCCGACCCCCGGACGTGAGGAAATGGACGGGGACGCGACCACGTCTTGCCATTGTCTCTGCTCCGGATCCAGTAGTTGCGACCCCCTTCCGGGGCCTTGTTCTTCTCGTGCCATTCCTTGAGAACGGGATTCGCCGAGGTCATCTGCTCCAGATAATCGGGGGGGAAGTCGAGCGGCGTAGGCCACGAGGCGTGCCAGTAGCCAGCCTGGAAGCTCACGAGGAGGTCACCGTTCCTTAGGCAAACGACCTTCGGCCAGCCACAAAACCCTCCAAAGCCCTGGAAATACTCCGGCGTATTCACCGTGGGAGACACAAGGACCTTGCGAAACTTGTCAAAAGTCCGGGTCGGTTCCGCACTGGCAAAAGCCAAACTTCCGGCCACCCCCAGAAGTAGACTGACAAAAGGTGATTTCAGTTTTGTTTTTTTCATCGGCATTCGCATAGATAAAACAATGACCGACAGCAGGAATGCAAAACGCCGGCCTGACATAGCCAAGAGGAAACAAAAAATTCAGGTTCCTGTCCAAATGAGCGACTCATTGTTAGAAATTTCAGATTTAACGCTCACCAGATTCTTTCCGCATTAATTGCCCGTGGCCAAGTGGCGGAACTGCTCCAAGACGGCCCAGAGGTTGACGGGATTGAAGGTGCCGCCGTAGCTAATATATTCGGCGTGCCCATCGGCGAATGAATAGTTGGATCCCCCGCTGTTGCCCTCTTCCCCGTTGCGCTTGTGCATGTTCCAGACCAGTTCCTGCCATGCGTTGCCTTTCCCTTCCATGAAATCCATGAAGAAATGAGCGCTTTCGGCGTTTTTCGCTCCGTAAACAATCGTCTCGGCCGGTTCATCAAGGTCCGTGTCGCGGATGGCCCTATCGAACAGGACCAGGTCATTGAATGGAAGGCCTTGGGGAGCGAGGAAAAAATCATTCCATCCGTTGATCATGTAGCTTCGGGGAGCCACGTCTGCCGGGTGAACCTGACGGGAACCCGACGCCGGCGGCGGTATTTTGCGGTCGCTTGGGCAAACCAAAAGTCCGGTGTTTGAATAGTATCGCAACAGGCGTCCCGGCCAGCAGGGATGGCCATGGTCCATTCCCCGGGTTCGGGGCGGATAGGCTCCATCGGTGTCGTCGGCGTAGAGAATGGTAGAGGTGATGATCTGCCTGTGGTTGTTCAGGCAGGAAGCCTTCAGGCTCGATTCCCTGGCCCTGCCCAGCACGGGAAGCAACAACGCCGCCAGAATGGCAATGATGGCAATCACCACCAACAACTCCACCAGGGTGAATGCGCATCTCGTGGCGAAACTCATCCTAGCTGACCGCTCTTGTAGTCGTCCTGCAGGAAAAATCGGTGGCTTCATCGGGCTAAGGGGTGTCATTATCATCCGAGCCGATTCGAGGTTGGCGATGCAGAAGGCAGGCACGGATGGTGTTGTAGGGCTTCATGTCCTTGATAAGGGCAATGGCGGTCGTTTCATCCACCATCTCCACGATGGTATACCATCCCCAGTTGGATTTGGGCTTTTCTATTGGCCATAGCATGTTTGCATACCAACTCCTACCCGCGTCACTGCTGAGGGCAAGCCTAGGGGGGCGGTGATATCCGCAGAGCAACACATTGTCGGGAAGCTGCACCACTGAGCCATGCGATCCGGGCAGGGTCTCGACCGGGCTGGACCACGTCCTGCCTCCATCCCAACTGTTTACACGACACAGGCCGGTCCTCTCGCCACGCGGTTCACCGGGGATGATGTCTGAAACACGATCCTCGGTGCGCAACAAACCCACCAGGCCACCGTTGTCGAGCTTGGCCACCGCGGGTTCACTGAAAATCATCATGTTGCCGGGATTCCCATGACCGATGATCGAGAAACTCCAGGTCGCCCCTTCATCGCTGCTGAGCAACACCGCCGAACTCAGCCACTTGGGCTCGAGATAACCGGCCACCGGGACCACGAGTGTTCCATCATCCAGTTCCAGCAATCGTCCACCAGTCCACACCCACGCGTTGGCCAAGCGCGAGGCGTCAATCGCGTTCCCCGCCGTCCAGTTCCTGCCCTGGTCGCGACTGTAGGCCAAGCGTAGGGGCTTCTCGGATACCGCCATCAGGCGACCGTCACGGCGGACACCCAGGGTGCTGATCGTTCGAACCCCATCCTGCAAAATCCCCACGTAAGGCTTGGACCAGGTTTTCCCGCCATCGGTGGACTGGATAAAAACCGGTTTGTCTCCGCCAGGAACCACCAGTGCAACCAGGGTTCCATCCAGCATGCGCACAAGACATGGGACCACGTGATATCTCTCTTCCTGACTCGCTGGTGGGCCCTGATAGATTAGCCTCGGCTTGGTAGGCTTCCACTCCACCTCTTGAACCTTGGAATCCGAGTAGCGCAAAAACAGCTCGTAATCCTTTTCGCCTTCCGCAAAAACCAAAGATCCCAAGCCGGCATTGCAAAGAAACAGGATTACAAGTGTTCTCAGGGACCCAATGATCGACCTTAGCTTTTCCATGATGCTTGGACAGGAATAAAGACTACCGAACAGGGGTTTAATTTTCATCATTTTTCTCTCTTGGTCGCCCACAGCATGGCTGGATCCGTGATGCCGCCGGTGCCCAGTTCGCTCGACTGACGGTTGCTGGTTTTCTCGGCAATTAGATTAGGTTCACCGAACCGGATAGCCTCTTGAGCGTCAAATTCCCAAGGCCTATCAAACGGGACGAGACCGCTCTCAACCAGTTTCATTTGCCTTCAACTTTCAATTCTGCATCACTTTTTGATATTAGTCGGGGTACAAAAATGAATTCGGCCCAGATGGGGCGATGATCTGAAAGAGGTTTGCCATATTTCAACCACTCTGTTTTGTAACGAGTCATTTGAATTTCTTCTTCTGGATTGTTAAATGCGCTATCAATTATTCCCCCGTTTGTTACTTCTATGGCAAAAGTCCCACTCCTAAAGAAAATGTGATCAATCACTCCTGATTCATTCCCAGTCTCAATATGCTTATGGGTGCTGATCTTTGCCGTATCAATCGCAAGTTCCTTCCATATGGATTTCATCCCAACTGTTTTAATTGATTTCAAAGCTCCTTTGTCCAATTGATTATTTAGGTCTCCCAGAATGATCAGGTTATCATGCATAGAACCTCTGATCACGTTTTCTGCAATATAAACTGCTGCAGATTTCTGAACCTCTGGCTGGCCAGGTATGTGGGTTGAGTAAAGCATTAGCGGTACGCCCTTTATGTTAGTTTTTGCTGATACTAAAGATGCGGGTTTCCATCCTTTGGCGTTTATTTCAACTTCCCCCTTATCAAATAGTGGAAACCGACATAAAATCGACTTGTATTTATTCTTGTGATTGGCAGAGGAAACTTTGCCCACATGGACATGATGCATACCTAATACGCGACCAACACGGGCTGTCCAGTCGCCATCAGGCACTTCGTTGAAGCAAATAACATCCAAGTTATATGGTTTGAACATTTGCCCTATTGATTCAGGTTGTGCCCATAAACCAAATAGAACATTGTAAGTGGCAAATCGTATTTGAGTTTTCTTTTGTGTTTCTACATTTCTTTGGTGAATTGAAGTTTTTGAAAAAACTCCACTTTTTTCCATCTGAGACCCCGTAGTCGAAAAATATTGGCTCACTTGACATCCCATCAACAGCGCGGCTGCGATTGTTGTCACGACTGTTCGTTTCATTTTGCGGAGATAGTCATCGTGTTGAGAGCGGTTTCCAAGCCTGTTTACTCATCGTTTCACCAAATCCTCAATCGGGATTCGCTCGAACACCAAGTGTGCCCCGCTGCCTTCATAGACAATGCCGACGTGCCTGTCATCGACCCGGCTCAGGCTTGGATAGCCCTTGCCACGACCCTCATCGAGCAGCAGACGGTGCTTGGCCGGCCATGTCTTTCCCTCGTCGAAACTCACCTGGATACTTTGATTCGTCCGGCTTTTCTGCGAATGCGGGTTGGCGAACAGCAATACCGACTTCGACTTGCCGCCTTCACGGTAATCGAAACGGTACAGGCTGCCGTTGCAGTTGGGCTCGATGATGCCCATGCGATTGGTTGCATGCGGCGTCCATGTTCGGCCGAGGTCGCGTGTTACGGCGATGGTGCGAAACTTCGTCGGGCTCTCTGTGCGGCAGTTTAGTATCAGCGAGTCGTCGGCCAACTGCACTGCCTGGCACTCAGTGTTGCCAAATGATGCCGCCGGGCTAACCGTCCACGACTTGCCGTGGTCTTGGCTGATGAGCAGATTGGAGAAGTGACGATCCGCCTCGTCGCGCCCCTGCGTGGGCATCACGAGCGTGCCGTCTCTTAACGCGATACCCTGCTGCGGCGATGGCGCGTAAAGAATCCACCGCGGATCCTTCCACTCACGCGTCATGTTCTCCGGCTTCGACCACGTTCGTCCGTCGTCAAGCGATCGGATCATCACGAATTGCGCGCTCCTGCCAATTTCATGCCCCGGCTCTGATCCGCCAGAATTCCACTGGTGCGTGCCTGCCCGACCGTTCATCCAAACCGCGAAGACAAAAATCTCACCTGTTTCCGGGTCCACGATGATGCCCGGATCGCTGCAACCGTTTACCTCCTGTGGCATCCCGCGAAACGTGCCCATGTCCATGATGACCTGCTGCGCGCCCCAGGTTTGTCCCCCGTCGGTGCTGCGCAGGAGCCCGATATCGATGTCCTCCTGCAAATCCTTGCTTCGCCTCCGCCGCATGTCGTAGACCGCCAGCAACGTTCCCCTGGCCGATGTCGCCAATGCCGGGATACGATAGGTATGCACCCCGTCATCCCAATGTCGCCGCAGCGCAATCCCGATACGCTTACGCACATTGGGTGTTTCATCCCGTGGCACCAATCGCCCCGTCGAAGTCTCGATCGATAGAACCCGCGCATCCGTCTTGCCTGATAAATTTGCCGCCGCTTTTGCCCGGCACGACAGCCAGAAATGATTCGGCCCGGCCCTCAGTCGAGCGTGCCCCTTGAATACAACCGACTTATCCGACCGCAGCCGTTCGCCAAACGGTTTCTGTGTGGAAAGGCCATCATCAACGCCCGTGAAATAGAACTGCAGCGACTCCAACTCCATCTCTCCTTCCAACTCAACCGCGATGGCTTTCACCTGCACGAATGGCCTCTTTGCATTGATGGTGAGTTGCAGCAGCGAGTTGTGTTCATTGCGAATCAGCACCGGCAGCACCATTTGCCGTGTGACTGCCCCGAGTTCCGCGCAGCGCGCCAGTGAGGGAAGCAGCACCAAGGTAAAAATCAGGAGGTGTTTCATTTGCCAGCGGCTTTCAATTCTTCACCCGTCTTGCCGCCGTGTTTGCGGATGAGGTCGGCGCCACATTTCATACAGCCCGCCATCGCAGGAGTCACAAATGGGTGTGGGCTATTCGTTGGTCCACTTTTCGTATTCATCTAGGATTTCCTCCCGCGAACATCTCGGGCGAAGCACGGCGCGGGCGTGGTATCCGTACTCCTGCATTACGTCGTACTTGGGCACAATAAACTGCCAGTCCCACGCGGGGTTGGTGGTATTGAAATCCTTATTAAAGCCGCCGCCGCTGGGGGAGTGTGTAAGGCGGATGCCGGCTTCGGGTTTGAACATTAGGATGTACACGAGGTTCTCGAAATTGCCGTAATACAACGGCTTTGCATATCGCATGCGGGAGAAGTTCTTGAAGAGCGAGTCGCGACTGCCTTCCAGCCAGGTGAGTTTGAAGTCGTCGTCGTGCGCCCGTACGGTACTTTCGTCGTCATGCGCCTGGGTGCAGAGCTGCATCCACATGGACTCCTTGGGGCGCGAACCCCCAAGAAAATAGAAGCTCTTGTCGGCAGGGCCATTGATGTAACTGGCCCAGAAGCAGCCGAACCAGCCACGTTGGTGCACGTGCTGATGAGGAGTACACCGGAAATCCAGATCGAGATACCACGGGGCGCGCAGGGTGAATCGGGTGGTGCTCTCCACATGGAAAGTCGGCGTGGCGGGTTGATGCAACTCGGCCTGCTGGTCGTTTAGTTTCCTGAATGTCATCGGCGCGCGGCGCGGCTCGAAAAAAATGTCGTTGTGCTCAAACTCCGTCTCACCGTTGAAGATGTGCTCGAGGTTCAGCCCGGCATAGGTGGGTACAAAGATGCTACGCATGCTGGTTCTGTGCTGGAAATCCCAAATACCGTTGTAGCCCGCACGGTGCCCACTAGCCGGAGCGTGGTCCGCATTATCGCCGATGACGGCGGTGATTTCTCCCACCTTAAATTTGAGGTGTCCCATACGGCTATTTTGCCATCCTGGCAGCGTGGGGCCAGTGAAAAGAGTTGCCGGACTCACTCAAATCGTTACAGCACGGCTGCGATTGTTGTGAGTAGTATTTTCATAGTCCTGACGTGCGCTAAACGATAGCAGACCACCAACGGCGTCTCAATGCCTTAAACGACGTGGTGGCGACGTTGGACAGGTGTCGGAAGGTGTGATCGTTACTCGACCAGTTTGACCCGGTAGAAGCGCATCGGTTGTAAACACCAGTGGGGGCATTCTGTGGCTGACTTATCCACGTAAACCAGTGGGGATGTTTCTAATGTAACGGTGTCCATCACATGCCACCCCTTCAGGTCGGAACTGTAAAGTACCTCGTATTTGAGGCCAACCTTGCCATTGATTACCAATTCGGCCAGTTGGACATGTTCCCAATATGTCCGAATGTCAGACAAGCGAGGCATCAGTGCCAATTCTTCCTTCGTCTTGCCGCCGTGTTTGCGGAGGAGGTCGGCGATTTCGGGTTTGTGTTTGGCATTATCTAGCGGTGTTTTGCCGTTATCACGCTTCACATTTACATCTGCGCCTTTGGTGATTAGAAGTTTGGTGGTTTCCTTGCGACCATGGTGAGCCGCGTAATGCAAAGGGGTATTACCATACTTATCCGTTCCATCCAAATCCGCGCCGTTGGCAATGAGCAGTTCGGCGACTTCCACGTGACCCATTAAAGCCGCCCAAAGCAAAGGAGGCACACCAGCCCCACTATCCTTTGTGTTCGCATCCACACCTTTGTCCAATTCCGCTTGTACGCCAGCAAGGTCACCGGTCTTGGCAGCATCGTGAATCGGATCGGCGAAGACAGTCCTCACCAACAGCACGGCTGCGATTGTTGTGAGCAGGAGGTGTTTCATTTGCGCCAGAATATCAATCAAGGGCTAAAGCCAAGAGGACCGAGTAAATGTATTTTTGAGTGCAAAGTTTTCGAAGATGGCATCGTTGATTGCTTTACCAATCGTTTGGGCTTCATCTTTACTATCGCAATGCAGCCCTATTTCCTCACCAGAAATACTTCTAATATCCACTTGGTGCATATTACTGGGCCAGAAAATCCAAAAGATTGAAACAACAACTGCAACAATCACTAATAGAAAAGAAGCATTCAACATTAGATTCAGAATGCTAATGATGAGGTTGGTTTGAATTAGCCCGAGAAACTTAAAAATAAACAACCCTAGCCAGCACAAAGTTGTAGCTACGCCAAGGTATATTCCAAGAAGCCAGCACCAACTCGCTAATTTGTCGATGTTGATTCCGAAAATAGTTTTTGGCCAACCTTTGTAGACTGAAGCTCCGGGCGCAGTTATTTGCTCAAGAGCATATGTCCTTTCATTGAAAACAATCCGTTTGTTCGTTACCAAGAACCCCTGTTCCTCAAGGTAAACACTTTCTACTTCTTTAGGTACAGTTTTCGTCACCTTCATTTCCCTTCAGCTTTCAATTCTTCACCCGTCTTGCCGCTGTGTTTGCGGAGGAGTGCGGCGATTTTCGTTTGACCGCGGAAAGCCGCACCATCCAAAGGAGTCCCGCCAATGTCATTCTTCGCATTCACATCCGCACCTGCGGCAATTAGCAGTTCAACGATTTCCTTGTGACCCTCATCAGCCGCAAAATGCAAAGGAGTCCGTTCGGGGTCACTGGTTTTTAAGGCGATACGTACGACTTGCCCAGATACTCCTGAGGTTACTCGACCAGCTTGACGCGGTAGAAGCGTTTCTCGTCGAAGCTGCTGGAATCGATGTAAAGCTGTCGGTTCGCGGTCAGGGTTATCTCTTCACGCACCAGCCAGTCATTGTCGCCGGTGTGATACTGCACCTCGTACTTCCCGCCGACCTTGCCTCGAATGACAAACACGCCTTGCAGCTTTTCGATTGATGGTTCGTCGTGATCACCACCGGCATCGTCGCCGATGATCAGATGTTGAAGTTGGGATAGCGTTTCATTTAGTGAGTTAAGCCTGTCTTCAATGTGTTCTATACCCGTCTTGCCGCCGTGTGTGCGGAGGAGGTCGGCGGTTTTGGTTTGGTTGGTTTCGATGGCCTCATTTAGCGGTGTTCTGCCTTTATGATCCTTCACATTCACATCCGCACCTTCGGCGATGAGTAGTTCGACGATTTCCTTGTGACCGAACCAAGCCGCAAAATGCAAAGGAGTCCATCCTTCTTCATCCTTCGCATCCACATTCGCACCGCCATTCAAGTGTTGTTTGATAGCTTCGATGTTTCCACCACTGGCAGCTTTGTGAATAGATTTATCAGCATTCAACCAATCTCCCGTCTTGCCGCCGTGTTGGCGGAGGAGGTCGGCTATTTCACCTTCGGCATAAGCAAGGGGAGTATCGCCATCCTCATCCTTCGCATTCACATCTGCACCGTTGGCAATTAGCAGTTCGACGACTTCCTTGTGACCACCTAAAGTCGCACAATGTAAAGGAGTCATTCCTCCATTACCACTCACATTCACATCCGTACCTTTGTCCAATTCCGCTTGTACGCCAGCAAGGTCACCGATCTTAGCAGCATCGTGAATCGGGTCAGCGAAGGCGGTTCCCACCAGCACCACGGCTGCGATTGTTGTTAGTAGTAGGTGTTTCATTTGTCTTCAGCTTTCAATTCTTCATACGTCTTGCCGCCGTGCTTGCGCAGGAGGTCTCAATCAACGTGAAGTTGCCTATATGGTGCCATCTTATTCGCTGCGGAGACGGAAAAATTGCTGTCCAGCGCTTGGCCTGACGCGGACAACGTAACGGTCATCCTCCGTGGTGGGCGGTCTTCCGCCGACCTCGCTCCAGTCGGCTGCTTGGCCAAGCGCATCGGCAGACTCGAGGATGAAGTTGCCTTTGGCCGGCCAGGAGAACTCGAGGTCGCTGCCGACAAAATTGACGGCCAACGGCTGCGGCTCTATCACCATCTCGCTCATTTGCAGCTTGTAGAGCGTGCCGCGAGAGTTGCGGACGTAGAGGCTTCGGTTGGCCAGGACCGGCACGGTCAAGCAGGTGCCGGTGATGACCTTGGCCTTGGCCAGTTGCATAAAACGGCTCGGCGACGCCTCGGCGATGTAAAGGTCACCGGTGAGGCTGAGTATGATCAGTTTGGCATTAGCAGCGGTGATAGAAGCGCAAGGAATGCTGTTTTTTGTCCACTCGGTTTCGCCGGTTTCCATGTTGATGCAGCGGACCGTGTTGCCGCGATTGATAGTGCTATCGGCACCGTACAAATAATCGCCGATCACCACCCCGGCGTTTAAGTAGATACGCATGTTGCGGTTCTTCCATTTGGAACTTGTGCTGGTGCCACTCAGCTCGATCAACTCGCCGTCGCGGGAGGTGGAGGTGAGGAAGATCTTGCCATCGTACAAAACTGGGTCTGCGGCATTGATGTCGCTCGATTTAAAGGACTTGGACCAGAGCTGCTTGCCCGTGGCGGCATTCACGCCATAGGCGTAGCTGGGGCCGAACATGATGAAAGCGTCGGTGCCGCGATGGTCGTAGGGAACGGGACTCGCATAGCCTGGTGTGCCACTGGCGGTCTTCCACTTGAGACTGCCGTTTGTCTTGCTAAGTGCAATCCCGCGTGAGCTAACATTGTAAACAACCTTGTCTCCATGGATCAACGGTGAGGAGGCAAAACCCCAGGTAGGCGTCGGAAGACTGTAGAGTTGTTTTAAATCCCTGTGCCACACCTCATCTCCAGTGGACGCCTCAAGACAAAACGCGTCCCCAGTTTTGCTAAGGGTGTAAACGTATTCGCCGTCGACGGTAGGAGTTGCACTGGGTCCACCATCGTATTGTATGGGGCTTAATGCTTCAGAATAGGAATGTCGCCACAGGATATCACCAGTCGCTTCCTCCAGGGCATAAACCGTGTCGCGGTTGGATTTGTTGCCCATGGTGAACACCCGTCCGTCGGCCACCGAGACGGTGGCAACGCCAGTGCCGACCGAGGCATTCCAAAGTCGCTTGGGCCCGCTTGAGCCCCATTTCTCAAACCAGTCCGTTTCATGCGAGATGCCGTTGTGGTCAGGACCGCGCCAGTTGGGCCAATCGGCCGCTTGAAGCCAGACAGCCGAGCCGAGCAGCATGGCTGTTATGAGTGTTTTCATTTCTCGATATAACAGGTTGCTGGAAAGGTAATCCAAAACCCCTCTGCGTCAATGGAGTAATTTTAAAGGCACGCCACGCCTCCGATTGTTGTGAGTAGGAGGTGTTTCATTTCCCTTCAGCTTTCAATTCATCACCCGTCTTGCCGCCGTGTTTACGGAGGAGTGCGGCGGCTTCGTTACGGTTCCAGGATTTTGCC
>Ga0310120_10001234_pt1 | contig 19288 bp, 18 predicted proteins | sample CB27_AW_983_MG_FD_203506 | JGI IMG/M metagenome (GOLD analysis project Ga0310120, IMG submission 203506) | Marine microbial communities from Western Arctic Ocean, Canada - CB27_AW_983 | ecosystem: Environmental > Aquatic > Marine > Oceanic | place: Canada: Western Arctic Ocean | collected...
CTGGGTTTCATATGAGATCGGTGCTATATTCCGGATTCTTAAACCTTAACTTTCGGAGAGACGAGATGCGGCTAGCAGGTCGATTCTGGGTTGTGACGCTTGTTCTGGCGGTTAGTAGTTCTACGTTCGCTCAAGAAGTAACGCGTTATGTCCGATATGAAGACAACGATAAAGTTTCTTACGGGATTCTCGAAGGTCAGATCATTCACGAATTAGAAGGCGATGTTTTTGCCTCGGACCAGCGGACAGGCAAGATCGTCATGATTGGCGATGTCCAAGTGTTGGCGCCGACGTCGCCGCGAAAAGTAATAGCAGTCGGTTTTAACTATATAAGTCACTTATCCGAGCCATCTCCTGCGGAATACCCAGGATTGTTCGCCAAGTATCCGACGTCGGTTATTCCACATGATGCGGAGATTACTTACTATGCGGACGCTACGGATTTGCATTACGAAGGTGAGATGGTCTTGATTATCGGTAAGACGGCCAAGAATGTCTCAGTGGAAGATGCCCACGAATATATTTTTACTGTGGCACCCGGTAATGATGTCAGTGAGCGGGTGTGGCAGCAGGGAGATCTCCAATGGTTCAGAGCTAAAGGTGCTGATACGTTTGGACCGGTCGGACCAGTAATGGTTGCTGGTATTGACTACGACAACCTAATGCTACAGACCCGGTTGAACGGAGAAGTTATGCAGGCGCAGCGCACGAAAGATCTAATCTTTAATCCAGACGAGATTGTCAGTTACGTGTCTACCTATGTGACACTCGAACCGGGTGACATTATTTTTACAGGTGCACCTGGGTCGACGAGTGCGATGCAGCCCGGCGATGTCGTGGAGATTGAGTTGGAACATGCCGGGCTGCTTCGGAACACGGTTGGGCCAAAGCAGAAGTAAATTTAGAGAGGATCCGTGGAGACTCCGCTTACACCACTCGAATTCCAACGGCGTACACGAGCGCTGTACTCAAACCGTGAGGCTGTCGTCGATGGGCCGCTGCGGTTGTCTTATGGGCAGTTTTTCGATCGGTGTGACCGATGGTCGGCGGCATTACAACGTCTTGGTGTGGCTAAGGGGGATCGAGTTGCGTACATTTCTCCGAACACGCATGCCCAACTCGAGTCCTTCTACGGCGTGCCGCAGATTGGAGCTATCTTGGTTCCGATCAACTTTCGTTTAACAGCGAACGAGATTGAATACATCATCCAACACAGTGGTGCAACAGTCGTCTGTGCTCATGCTGATTATCTCGAAACAGTCGAAACCGTTCGAGAATCTTGCAGCGGCGTTAAATATTTTGTCGCTCTCGAAGGCGCGAAGGACGGATGGTATGACTACGAGGCGTTACTTGAGGCCGAATCGGGGACTTTTGTTCCCGCATCGATTGACGAACGTGACCTACTGACGATCAACTATACGAGTGGAACCACCTCACGGCCGAAAGGCGTCATGATTACCCATCGCAACGCCTATATGAATGCGGTCGGAACGTTGGTTCACCTGTCGATGAACTGTGGGGACCGATATCTCTGGACCCTACCGATGTTCCATGCAAATGGGTGGACTTTCGTCTGGATTGTCACGGCGGTGGGCGGGGCGCACGTTTGCTTGCGGAAAGTTGATCCGGCGATGGCGTTCGGTCTTATACGAGACGAATCTGTGTCAATGCTTTGTGCCGCACCCACGGTTTTGATTGGATTGGCTACAGCGTCGCCTGAGTTGCGCGGAGAAATTCCTTCGGGAGTCCGCGTGCTTACGGCCGGAGCGCCTCCAGCAGCTGCCACCATTCAACGAGTTGAGGGAGAGTTTGGCTGGGATCTTACCCAGGTCTACGGTCTGACCGAGACAGCCCCCTTTATCACCATCTGTGAACCGAGACCCGAACATAGTGCCTTAACTCCTGAAGAGAGGTCTGTCGTCAAAGCTCGCCAAGGTGTTGAGCTGATTACCTCAGGCGAACTCCGGGTAGTTGACGAGGAGGGTGAACCTGTTCCGAGAGATGGGCAGACGTTGGGGGAAATTGTTGTTCGCGGCAACGTCGTTATGGAAGGCTACTACAACGACCGTGTTGCGACGGATGAGGCAATGCGAGGCGGATGGTTTCACAGTGGTGACGCGGCGGTCGTGCATCCGGATGGGTACGCTGAAATTCGCGATCGGTTCAAGGATGTCATTATCAGTGGGGGCGAGAATATTTCATCTGTTGAGGTTGAAGGGATTCTAATGCGTCATCCGGCTGTCCAGGAGGTGGCGGTTGTCGGGATGCCCGATCCTAAGTGGGGTGAAACCCCGCACGCATTCGTATTGTGTGTTGCTGACATTGAACTGACGGAAAGCGACCTGATCGCGTACGCGAGAGAACACATGGCCCATTTTAAGGTGCCGCGTAAGGTTGAGTTTGTGTCTGAATTACCCAAAACTGCCACCGGGAAAATCCAGAAATACGTGTTGCGACGTGGTCGGAGTTCGATTTCAGCACAGTAGACGTAATCTTGAGTTAATGCTGTGCTAGACTCGGCCGCATTTGCCTGATTCGGTTCATCCCCTAAGGACGGACAGACCCGTTAGTTCTTCCCGCAGAAGTTTCCTGCAATCGACTGCACTTGCCTCAGCTGGTCTGCTTGGCAGTTTGCACGGACAGGCGTCATTTGCCCAAGATGGGGCTCCTTCATGGATGCGGGCCTATGCTGCGGATACGACGGGTGACGGTGTTTTGTCGCCTGCGGATCGCCAAGTTGTCGAGGCCGCGCTGTTTTCGCGGCGTGGCTTCCAATTGATGCCCAATCCTGAGTTTGATATCCGAGCTGACGTGTTGGGTCGGGGTGTCGTGGATAGGGATGTCTTAGAGTGGGTATCTCGAGCGGTTGCGGAGACGGGCGGTCGACTTGGACTTTATGACAGACGTCCTATTACCGTTGCATGGCATTACGGTTGGTACAACCGAGTAACGCGGCCTCCCGGACTTCAAACTGTCGGTTTACTTGGTGGTGACTATGCTTCGTGGGACCACAACGTCGAAGGTCAGTTCAATCGACTGAAAAATGAATTCGGGATCACTGTTGATGCTCTCAGTTGGATCACCGCCCGAGATAATTTCGATCTACTCAGAAATTACCGGAGCGGATATTTTCAAGCCGACCAACTCGAGACTCGATACGCGGCTTTGTTGTATGAGAGCACGATTAGTTTGCCGATGCAGGGCGCACGGGTTGACCTTCGGTCCCCGTTGGTTCAGGAACTAATCGTACAGGACTTTGAGGAAATGGCTATGTTCTTCAGGGAAATGCGGGACTCATCTGTCCGAGTGTTTAACTTGGACGAGCGTCCTGTCATATTTCTGTTTGGCTCGCACACATGGGGACTGTTTTCGCGTCTGGCACAGCAATCTGATGCGCTTGATCGGATTCTTCAACTAGCTCGCGAGAGGTTTGCCCGTATCTATGGTAGTTTTCCGTATCTAGTCGGCGAGGAGGTTTTACGGTCCTTTGAAACTGAACTTGACGAGAGTCGATGGCGTCGAATGGTGAACTTTGACGCTATTTATACTTACCATCACGCAACCAACATGAAAAAAGGTCCGACCGTGGAGCTGCCGGTAGGGTCGTGGTATATCCAGAATCAAGTCAAGGCGTTACGAAAAACAATCAGTGCTGTGAGATGGGTCGCGAACCGATATACAAAGAATCCCATACTGATTATTCCCAACTTGGCCCCTGGATTTGCAAAACCAGGCTATCCGTCTTTAACAATGAATCGCGGCAGTTATCTCGATCTGATGCGTGCGGTTCAACACGTTTATGTAAACGAATATTTGGTTCCGTATTGGGGGGCGAAGTTTGGAACTTCACTCTTGCCCGCTCCGGTTTATGTGGTCGGTTCTTGGAATGAGGAATGGGAGGGGCATTGCGTTTTTCCGTCACGCTTTAATCTCGCGTTAAATTCTGACAATCAACACGGGTTTGGTATTCCGATGGCGATCAAGCAGATGTTTGGATGGAATCACTACGCTACCCGTCCGATTTCTGACGGGTTCATGAACCGCACTGATCTTGATGAGAACAGGATTAACACTTGGGGGCGATGAGGTCTAGGTTGGGCATGACAGTTTCGGACATTCCAACTCATTTGTAGGAGGAGTTATGGACGTCGATAGGCGAAAGTTTTTTGCGTCGGTAGGTGGCGCGGCCGCCGTCGCGACATTGTCTCACGAGGACCAAGCGGAGGCGCTCGAGCATTTCATGACGGACGAGCTCGATCGAATGGGACAATTTGGGCAACCCGGGTCGACTGACGTCGAGCTGAGTGCTCCACGGGGGACCGGCAATTTGTTCACCCCGAAACCAGAGCCGTTTGACCCGATGCCCGAGAAACAGACCCTTATCGATTTCTTTAACCACCGCTTTGCTCCCGCGCGACACGTTCTTCAGAGCGCAACTCATGCCATCGAAACGGGCCAGCCTGAGAGAACGATATTCGCATGTTTAATTCACGACGTGACACAGAATCTTATTAAGGCTGACCATGGGTCATTGGGGCGCTCAGATTTTTGCGCCGTACGTCGATGAACGCGTTGCGTGGGCTGTTAAATATCATCAAGCTTTGAGATTTTTTCCTGATGAATCGGTCGGGTATGAGTATCCGGACGCCTACAACCGGATCTTTGGGCGTGACTATGAGCCAGACGAGTACATCAAAGCCGATTACGAGTTTGCAAGAAAGCATCGTTACTACATGGAGTCGAGGTTAGTCACCGTCAACGACCAGTACGCTTTCGATCCGGAGGCTAGAGAAGTCAAGGTCGAAGAGTTTACCGATATTATCGGCAGACAGTTCAAGCAACCAAGAGAGGGAATTGGGTTTAATGGGAACCCAGTGGCACATATGTGGCGGTCGATTATGAGTCCGGACCGCCCGCTGTAAGGTTATGTGACTTAAGTCAGGATGTTTGTGCTGTTTTAAGACTTGGAAGATTGATTGAATGGGGCGGCGGTCCTAAGATGCCGCCGAGGAGGGTTTTGATGTCATTAATTTCGTCGCTGCTGATGTTCCGGCAATGCTTCGCATTTGTGCTCGCTGCGCTAATGGCGTTGTCGTTATTCTTTCCGCTCAGTGCAGCTGCGCAACTTCGACAGATAGTCGTGCAGACGAATTCTGCCGGGGACAACGTTCACCTTATCGATCCGGAAACGAACACGATTGTGGGTGAGATTTCTGGCGTAGAGGTAATCCATGGTGTGGTTGCATCGCCGGACGGGACCAACCTCTATCTGTCCAATGAGTCGACAGAAATGCTCGATGTTGTGGATGTACAGACCCTAAAGGTAACCAACTCGATTCCGCTCAGTGGTCGTCCCAACAACGTGGCGATTCACAACGACGGACATCGTGCCTATGTTGCAATCCAGGGAACCGGCGGTGGTGTGGACGTTATCGACTTGGTCAATGAAGAGCACGTGAAGTTCATCCGTATCCTGCGCGGTGTGCATAACACCTTCATAACACCCGACAGCAAGTATGTCGTTGCCGGATCGACAGGTGGTGGGGGAGCCACGGCTATTGACACGGAGTTCGAGCGGACTCGGTGGACCATCTATTTTGAAGGCCGCTGCGACCCGTGCGGCGTTCGACCATTCACGTTCGATACCAATCCAGATGGTTCGACCAGGAATATGTACGTGCAGGTTACCAACCATCATGGATTTGCTGTAGTGGACTGGGACAAGCGAGAGGAGATCGACCGGATTACCCAGCCTGAGATTCCCGAGTCTGAACGCAACCAGTATGGCATTCAGGGGGCCCCTGCCCATGGGATAAAAGTATCACCGGACGGGAAAACCATCTGGTCGACCAGCAAGATTAACGGCCACGTATACGCCTATTCACTTCCAGAGCTTGAGTATCTCGGTGGAGTGCCTGTCGGTGTGGTTCCAGACTGGCTCACGTTTACACAAGACGGGAAGTATCTTTATGCGGCTAATGCGCATTCGGACACCGTCTCGGTAATTGATGTGGAGGCGATTACGGAAGTAAAAGTAATCCAGGTCGGTCAAGTGCCCAAACGAAACATTACGGCGATGCTGTCGGCGTTTCCTTCGGGTCAGTAGGTGAGTCGACAGTGAAACAAGGGATTCGTCAAATGCCGAGATACATTTCTTATTGGGCGATTGGTGTCGTCCTGTTCGCCGTCGGGCTGTTTTGGATGTCGGCCCAGGCACTGGTCGCGCAATCGGCACCGAGCGAGCAGTCCCTCACACTCGATTACTCGCAGTATCGCGAGACGATTGAGCCGATTTTTTTGAATCGCCGACCAGGTAACGCTCGGTGCGTTGTGTGTCATTCGCGCGGCGGAGGGAATAGCTTTCTTGAGCCGTTGGCTCCAGGGCGTGATTCCTACGATGAAGAACAGTCGTTCAGAAATTTTGCACGTATTCAGAGACTGGTTGTGCCGGGTCGACCGCTTGAGAGTGTGCTGCTCATGAACCCGCTCACCGAGGAGGCCGGTGGAAGTCACTGGCACGCCGGAGGTAAGCATTGGGAGTCGCAGGACGACCCTGAGTGGCAGCGGTTGGCGGCTTGGGTGGACAACTCAGCTGTTGCAGTTGACTTCGATTTTTATCGTGCTCGTGTTGAACCTATTTTCTTGCACCGCCGGCCCGGCAATGCCAGGTGTGTTGTCTGCCATTCACGTGGTGGAGGGAATAGTTTCCTTGAGCCATTAGCTCCGGGATCTACGGGCTATGATGAGGAGCAATCGTTTCGAAACTTCGAACGGATTCAACGTCTCGTAGTGCCAGCCGAACCACTTGAGAGTGTGTTACTCATGAACCCGCTCACCGAAGAGGCGGGTGGCAGTCATTGGCATGCTGGCGGCAAACATTGGGATTCACGGGACGACCCCGAGTGGCAAACGTTGGTCGCTTGGGTGACGGGGCAGACGCTGCCATAGTGGCTACTCAGTTCGGACATGTCCCTCGTCGTAGGTTCTTAGGATGGAGCCTGTTCTTCGCGTTGGTCGGCTTTGGCCGCCGTGTATGGGCTCAGGGCGCACGGTTTCTTAGATATCGGCCACTCGCGAGGCCAGTTTTTATTCAGCTTAACGCGCTTGCGGTTCCTGGGCGAGCAAGGCGGTTTGTGGCTCGCGGCGTTTCTCCACCTACCGCAGCGAATCCGGATCAACCCGTACGCGTCAATGGCTTAGTTGTTCGGGTCTCTAGCGATGATGATAGCCCTGAGAGTTTCAAGGCGGTTTGTGCGGTCTGTCCTCACGAGCAGTGCGAGGTTGATTTTATCCAAGATCCGAAGTCACTTGACCCTCTAGTGGTAGAGGAGATTGGTGAAGTTAACGAACCCGTCTACTTGTGTCCCTGTCACAACAGTACGTTCACTATGACCGAGGGCGAGCGCCTGGGTGGTCCCGCTCCTCGGGGACTGTACCGCTTTCGGGTGACCGCCGTGACTGATGCTGCCGTTGAAATTGGCGAAGTCGAAGAGGATGTTCTGTTGTTCTTCTGAGATGTCTTAGGGTGTCTAGACCTAATTGATTTCCAGTAATTCAACATCGAACACCAACGTCGCACCAGGGGAAATACCCGAACCGGCAGGCCCACCTCTGTCACCGTAACCGAGATCAGACGGAATCCAGAACCGGCGTTTCTCTCCGACGACCATTAGTTGTACGCCCTCTGTCCAACCACCGATGACGCGGTTCAGTGGAAATGTGGCCGGCGCACCCCGAGTCACGGAGCTATCGAACATCGCGCCCGTCGCCAGCCAGCCCGTGTAATGCACTGTCACCTCGTCAGTCTCAGACGGATATTCGGAGCCGGTGCCGGGCTGAATGACCTTCCAAGTCAAGCCTGAACTGGTGGTCTCGGCGTCACTCGGTGCCGCTGCGACATCGTCGGGTGCGGGAATCTGAGCACTGGCAGCTGCTAGACCGAAAACTAAGACAGCAGTAAGAAGAAATGCAAACGTTTGTGGAATCATCGGTTGAATCATGTGGCTATGGTATCACTGAGCGTGGCACCGGAGGCGACGTTCCACAATGGGTCGAATTTTGGAAAAGCCCCGTCGTTCATGGCGGCCTGAGGCGAGGAAGAGACACCTGACGATATAATCAGGCTTCTTATCGATGCGTATCACATACATCACGGCTGGGGCTGGCGGTATGTACTGTGGCAGTTGCATTCGTGATAATGCCTTGGCCGCTGCCCTGATGGCGACAGGGCACGAGGTGCTCCTGCTGCCAATGTACACTCCGACACTGACTGACGAGCAGAACGTCAGTGCTGAACGAGTGTTCTTCGGTGGCGTCAGTGTGTACCTCGAACAATATCTATCCCTCTTTCGTCACACCCCATGGTTGGTTGATCGCCTGTGGGAGGCTCCATGGTTGATTCGAGCAGTTTCTGGTCGTGCTGTGCAGACACGTCCTGAAGAACTGGGTGACCTAACGGTCTCCGTATTAGCGGGACGCCACGGTCATCAAGCGAAAGAGATCGACAAGTTAGTCCACTGGTTACAACATGAACCCAAACCCGATGTTGTCGATCTATCAAATTCAATGTTGATTGCGTTGGCGCGTCCCATCAAGGAGGCACTTGGCGTTCCTGTCTGCTGCACGTTACAGGGAGAAGATATCTTTCTTGATCATCTGAGTGAACCGTATCGGACGCAGGCACTACAACTCATTCGAGGCAGTGTTACGCATGTCGATCGGTTTCTCGCCGTCAGCGATTACTACGCCGAACGAATGTGTCGCTATTTGGAAATACCGGGAGCTAAGGTTGATGTTGTTCCCCTAGGTATCAATGTCACAGGTTATTACCAGGGTCGGCGGGAAGGAAGAAACCCGGACGAGTTTGTGGTGGGCTATTTTGGTCGTATCGCCAGGGAAAAAGGACTTCACCTGTTGCTCGAAGCATTTCACCAATTAAAGGCACGAAGGAACCAGGACGCTGTGTCGTTACGGATTGCTGGCTACGTTGGTCCCGAACACCGTGGATACGTGGAAGAACTCAAACGACAGATTCGAGAGTGGGGACTTTCGAATGCCGTGTCCTTTGACGGCACTTTGGACCTGCCACAGAAGGCTGACTTTTATCGAGACCTTGACCTTTTTGCGATGTCGGCCGTCTACGACGATCCGAAAGGGTTGGCTCTTCTTGAAGCAATGGCCTGTGGTGTTCCGGTGGTAGCACCTCGTCGGGGTACGTATAGCGAGATGATTGAGCGTACCGGTGGAGGGGTGTTGGTATCGCCTGATAATGTTGACGCTTTGGTCGAGGTGTTGACTGAGTTGCAGGCAGACCCGGCGCGACGGGCGCACCTTGGCGCAACTGGTGCCTCAGGTGTGCGTCAGCACTACAGTGCAGATCGCATGGCGGAATCGGCACTGGCCATCTATGAAACACTTACTAGCCGTCGACCCCCATCAGGCTAACCGGTCGCGTGACAATCGACGCCTGCACGCCTGCCACGTCCAGACTAGTGTGACGGCAATCGACGCTCCAAACCAGCGCATCGGTCCTTCGACAAAGACAACGGCACCGTTGATGATCATGAAGAGAAAGACAGTCCAAGTTGTTCGCTGAACCCACAACGGTCGGTTTAGATAGTCAGTTGGTTTCAACCACCACCAAGCAGTTTCGCCGCACCAGAAAAGCGTGAACAGATAATTAATGAAAATACCTCCGCTCCAGCTAGTGCCGATGAGTAGTTCTGTCTGTCGCAGAGTCTCGGTAGCAGCCACTGTGTGACTCCAGTGGTAGGTATGGTGAAAGGCAGACACGACGTGGGTGACATAGAGTAGGCAACCGAGGCTCCAGATTGTTCGTGATCGGCGGTCGTCTGCGTTTTTCAGGAGTCCCGACCGGTAGACCTCAGCGCCAGTATAGGTAACAAGCGCCATCCAGATGGTTGCTCGGGTCAAGAACTCCAGGTTGTCCATAGATTTACTGTTTGTACCGCTTGATCCCTGTGCAGTTCTTCAACTGAGGCTTGGAGTTTCGGGCATACTATCCGGACGCGGTACAGACCATGCGTCATCTTGAGCGACCAGTCAGCCGACTAGCAAGGCGTTTTTTCGTCGGGGCAATCATTGTCTCAGCGTCGCTTGTAGCGGCAGGACAACGAGCAGTCGACGAGAGTCTGCCAGCTTTACTCCCAGATTCAGAATTGCGTGACGAGCTTTTGTTTCGCGCCGATGAACTACCGAGACTGCGTAGCTTACTGGTGTCGGTTGACGGTCAGCTGGTTGAGGAACACTACTACCACGGTGCCACGGCCAGCCGACTGGCTAATGTTAAATCGGTCTCTAAGTCGATCATCTCACTGCTCGTTGGTATTGCTATCGATCGGGGGCATATTGCTGGTGTCGACCAGAGCGTTGCTGATTATTTCCAGGAGCATTTCAGACCTGGCACCAATCTTGAGCACACAGAAATAACGGTCGGAGATTTGCTGTCAATGCAGGCTGGCCTTGAAACGACTAGTAATCGAAACTATGGCCGATGGGTACAGAGCGCTAATTGGATTCACCACATACTTACTCGACCGATAGTCGGTCGGCCTGGCGGCCGGAGAATTTATAGCACTGGAAATACCCATCTGCTCTCGGCAATTCTCGCCAAGGCAAGTGGAGTAAATACGCTTGAATTTGCTCGACGAAGATTAGCTGAACCTTTAGGGTTTGTTCTGCCCGCGTGGCACCAGGACCCTCAGGGTATCTACTTCGGCGGAAATGAAATGCAGATGACGCCGCGGTCGATGATTAGCATTGGACAACTCGTGCTTTCGTGCGGGATGCACAATGGCATTCAGATTGTCTCCGAAGACTGGGTGCACCAGTCACTGGAACCACGGTCTCGTTCTGAGCGTTCGGGGAGAGAATACGGTTACGGTTGGTGGATGCGAAGTCTTGCCGCTTACCAGACATACTACGCCTGGGGCTACGGAGGGCAGTTTATTTTTGTTGTTCCGAAGCTAAGCTTGGTTGTCGTTACGACGTCGTCACCAAATCCAGGTGACGGTCGACGAGCTCACCTGACTAGTCTTTACAGCCTTGTGGAGGACCAGATTATTCCGGCTGTTAACCAACGCAACAAAGATTTGGCACGTCGCCTAGCGTCCGGTGAGTAATAATGGGTTATCGAGTGCCGGTGTCTTGATTTTAAAGACTCAGCCACGAGCTATCGGTGTGACCGTGGTGACGACGGAGGTGAGAGGAAGACCATGAGATTCAAGAGATTCTCTGGAGCGATGGTTGTTTTCTGGCTTGGGTTGTTCTTGTTGGCGTGTGGACCGTCTCCGGTGGAATCGGACATGCAACCGGAGGAGGTCGCCACCGTGGAGACGCCGAGTGCAGGTGTCGTCGACCGAATAGATAGCCGGTTGAATGATCTCATTCCCACTGATGCCACCATTGAAAAATTGGCTGACGGTTTCCAGTTTATCGAGGGCCCCGTCTGGATTCGTGACGAGTCCAGGCTGTTGTTTTCCGACATTCGCACCAACACGATCTACCAGTGGACCGAGTCGGAGGGCACGAGTGTGTTCATGCGACCAGTCTTCGAAGGCGACGAGACGGGTCTTGGTTCCCTGAGTTCCAACGGCTTAACACTGGATACCGAAGGTCGACTCGTCATGTGCGAGCATGGCAATCGGCAGGTGGCGAGGCTTGAGGCGGACGGCACACGAACCATTCTGGCCGACAACTATGACGGCCACCGCTTAAACAGTCCGAACGATGCTGTATATGCTTCTGACGGGTCGCTGTATTTTACGGATCCGCCCTATGGACTGGCGGGCGCAGAAACGTCGCCTTTACGGGAACTGGACTTTAACGGCATCTATCGCTTACACCCAAATGGTGATTTGCAGTTGCTCTACCGCGAGCAGAGTCGCCCTAACGGCATTGCGTTGTCGCCAGATGAAGCGACTTTGTACGTTGCAAACTCTGACGCTGACGAGGCTGTCTGGATGGCGTACGATGTTAGCGCTGACGGTGTGTCAAACCCGCGCGTTTTCTACGATGTCACCGGGACAGAAGCCGAGGGCGCCCCAGATGGCTTAAAAGTGGATGTCCAGGGAAATATCTTTGCGACGGGGCCAGGTGGTGTCTGGGTCTTTGCGCCAGATGGCACCCATCTTGGCACGATTCGGCCGGACGAAGTGCCGGCCAATGTTGGCTGGGGTGATGACGGGCGCTCTCTCTATATGACCGCGAGGACAGGGTTGTACCGGATCCGCTTGACCACGCAAGGTGTAATTCCAGGTTCGTGATTGGTAGGTCTGCTGAATTGACTGGTGACTGTGCTTGGACGCCAGGGTGTGAGGGGAGATACGAGTTGTTGGTTTGACGGTGTGGATTGGTTGGGTATTTGATTCAGTGCCGTCACGCCGCTACTTTTTTCCCCATCCATAACTAACGATAGTCCCTGAAAAATGTTCGTACATCCTCAAGAAATATTTCTGGTTCTTCCAGTGCCGCAAAGTGTCCACCTTCAGGGATTTCCGTCCAGCGTACGAGGTTGTACCAGGCTTCGGCCCATTGACGGGGAAAAATGTAAAGTTCTGCTGGAAAAATTAAAGCCGCCGTCGGCACTTCCACGAATCCGAGTGGTTCGGTTGATTCAACATTCCGGCTCTCGAAATAAATCCTGGTCGATGACGTAATTGTTCCAGTGACCCAGTAGATCATGATGTTGGTCAGCAGTTCATCTTTAGTGAACTTGCTTTCAATATTCCCGTCAATATCGCTCCAGCCGTGGAATTTTTCGACAATCCACCCGGCCAAGCCAGCGGGTGAGTCGTGCAAGCCGTAACCAAGTGTCTGGGGCTTTGTTCCTTGAATGCCTTGGTACCCAGTTTCATTTGCCATAAATGCCTGACGTTCACGCATCCGCTCGAGTTCCGATACCGGTACTCCGGCTGCCGGGTCGTCAACTTCGGGAGGGGGTGCTGCAAGTAACATGGTCAAATGGAGTGCCGCAACGCGGTCAGGGTATTTGAACGCGTGCCAGCGGCTAATAATGCTTCCCCAGTCACCACCTTGGGTGACGTACCGTTCGTAGCCCAGCCGTTCCATCAACTTCGCGACAACGTCAGTCATCCGCTCTGGATTAAACCCACGTTCGGTTGGTTTGTCCGAAAAGCCGAATCCTGGAAGTGAGGGGATAACGACGTGAAAGGCATCGGCAGGGTCACCCCCGTAAGATGCTGGGTCGGTAAGTGGACCGACAACCTTCGTGAATTCAGCGAATGACCCTGGCCATCCGTGGGTGATGAGTAGTGGAAGCGCGTCTTCACTGGTCGAGCGTTGATGGAGGAAATGGATATCCAATCCGTCGATTGAGGTTTTGAATTGATCGAATTGATTCAGCGTTGCTTCCTGTTCCCGCCAGTCGAAATCGTGTTCCCAGTAGCCTAATAGTTCTTCAAGGTAGGTCCGGTCCGTTCCATAGTCCCAGCCGGTTCCTGCTATCTGATCAGGGAGTCGGCGTTGTGACAACCGAAGTCGAAGATCGACCAAAGTTGCCTCGGAGACATTGATCTCGAACGGGCGAATCGCGTCAGGATCAATGGGTTCATCTGCCTGCGATTGAGTGTCCATTGCGTCGGTTGAAGAATCGGAATTAGTCCCACCGCAACTGGTAAGACACAGGAACACTGCGAGAAACGGAAAAAGGTGACCAGTAGTTCGTTTTCTCACGAGACGATTATGCCATGGTCGCGCATCACAACTGGAATTCGCTGCGATAACGTCAGGACAGAGCCGTGGCTATAGATTGGGTCGATCCTGGTCTCTCTATGAGTGTCACGCACTACTAGGGGTGCGTGTGTTTCGTCATTCCATCCCACCCGGGTTTTAAGCGGCCGCGTTTTATTGACTGCTAATGGATTGTCGTTCTCGCTCGACCAGTTGCCGGCGCAGGATCTTGCCTGACGGGACTTTCGGAATTACATCGATGAATTCGACTTTCCGAACCTTTTTCTGAGGACTGACTCGTTCGGCAACATAGGCGATTACCTCATCAGTCGTCAGTGTGGCATCAGGCTTAACCACAACGAAGGCCTTTGGTATTTCTCCCGCTTCTTCATCCGGACTCGGAATGACAGCGACGTCGGCGACAGCCGGGTGAGACTGGATGATCCCTTCTAGTTCGGCTGGGGCAACTTGGAGCCCTTTGTATTTGATCAGCTCTTTGACACGGTCTACAACATAGAGGTAACCATCGTCGTCGGCTTTGCCGATGTCACCGGAGTGCAACCAGTTTTCGTCGTCGATCATGTCTTCAGTTGCTGAGGGGTTATTCAGGTAGCCCTTCATTACCTGAGGTCCTCGGATCCACACTTCGCCCAAGTCACCTTGAGTCGCGTCCGTGAGTGTGCTGAGGTCCACAATGCGATATTCCGTGTTTGGTAGGGCAGTTCCTACCGAGGCGACTTTGATCTCGCGCGCTTTAGGATTGATATGTGTGGCTGGACTCGTTTCGGTTAAGCCATAGGCTTGACGGACGACGACATTATTGCGCGTTGCGCAGGTCGTGGCGACCGATTCGGGAAGCGGTGCGGCACCGGACATGATGTCGTCTAGCGTGGACAGGTCGTAGCGGTCGACCACTGGGTGCTTGGCTAACGCGAGGACTAGCGGTGGCACCAGGTATGCCGTGGTGATTTTATGCTTCTGGATGAGGTCGAGAAACTGTTCAAGTTCGAATCGTGGCATTGTGACGACAGTGGCGCCGGCCCTGAGTGCATTGCACATGACCGCAGTCATGCCGTAGATGTGGTAGAAGGGCAAGATGCCCATCAGTACTTCGGTTTTAGCTGTTGCTTCCACTCCAAGAATCTGACTGAGATTAGCGACAATGTTGTAGTGGGTCAGCATCACGCCTTTCGACAGGCCGGTCGTCCCGCTGGAGTAAGGCAGTGCCACCAGATCTTCCTTGGGGTCGATTTCAATCTGCGGAGGTTCCCCAGCTATCATGAGTTCAGCAAACGGTGTCGCTCCCTCAGCTTCGCCGAAGACGAATATTTCCTTTATCCCTGTGTCCGCTATGGCTTCTCGAGCGGCTTCGAGAAACTGCGGGACGGTCACAAGGTACGTTGCCCCGGAATCCAGTAACTGCTGACGAAGTTCCTTTGCGGTGTAGGTCGGATTAATCGTTGTGTTGACGCCGCCCGCACTAGCGATGCCAAAGAAAGCAATAGCATATTCCGGGATATTTGGACTATAGATTGCAAAAACATCACCTTTGCTGAATCCACGCGCCGCCAGACCTGTCGCAGTGCGCTTGACTGCCGTCGTTAGCTGGCCGTAGGTGAGCGTGCGATTTGTGGGACCGTCGATTAGAGCTGGTTTATCCGCCCATTGGTCGGTGTGTTCAAAGAGATAGGTTGGAAGCGATACTACCGGTATTTCGACATCTGGAAACGGGCTGCGATAGATCATGGGAACCTCGCCGTCGTTTGTGGATTCTCAACTAATACTGGTGCCACCATCCACCGGAATGATGGCACCGTTGGTGTACGCTCCAGCTCTCGATGCAAGATAGATAGTCACCCCAGCCATTTCTTCTGCTTTGCCAATCCGCTGAAGGGGACAGGCCTGTTCGATCGCCGGACGATGTTCTTGTAGGGCTTGCTCGGTCATCTTACTTTCAAAGAAACCAGGTGCAACTGCATTGACCGTGATCCACCGAGATGCAAGCTCGACTGCTAACGTTTTGGTTAGATGGTGCACTGCTGCTTTGCTAGCCGAGTACGCGAAAGTGGGCGTCGGCAAGATTGTTGGAACGTGGAGTCCGTCCATCGACCCGATGTTAATCACCCGACTCGGATCGTCTGGTCGACCGGCCCTCTGTAGCAGTGGCGAGATCTCTCTCGTGAGAAAAAATAATGCAGTCAGATTGAGGTTGAGGACTTTTTGGAAGCCATCTTCCGGATAGTCGATAAAGGCGGCACCCCAATTAGTTCCGGCGTTATTGACAAGGATATCCAGTGAGTCCTCTCTCGTCTCAAGCTCATGGACGAGTAATCTCCGACCCTCAGTCTTGGTGATATCGGCCGAAATGGCATGACACGGGCCGAGCGAAGAGAGCTCAGCAGCCGTTCGCTCGCATGACTCGGCTTTCCGTGACGTAATGTACACCCGCGCACCAGACCGAACGAACCCTTCGGCGATCATACGCCCGATGCCTCGAGAGCCACCGGTGACGAGTGCGACTTTACCAGACAGCGAAAAAAGTGTCGTGGCGTCGATGCTAGTCATCTTCGAGAGGCATCATTGTAGACCAGGAGTGTCTCAACTGTATCGGTTGTCGATGTTCACCCAGAGTGTCGGTTTAGAGGTGGTCCTAGCTAGGATGGGCTATGATTTTTTCTGCGACGGAATATTCGAGTATTTTGAACGCTGTCGCGGGGCACTAATTAGGTCTGCGAGCGGCGATCAGAACTCGCATGTGCGTAAATGACACCGAGATTGCGTCCAGTTCAGATTCCGGAAGATGAAGCGCACGACGTTTCCGTGGCTCTGCGTACTGCGCAGGGTGCGTTTGGTATCGAAAACGAATCGCCGACAGATTTTCTTAAAACGCTGGTTCGGCATCCGCCAGCAGTGGCTGGTCTCGTTCCGCTTGCCCGTTACATCACCCGACAGTCGAGTATCCCGCCGTTCGATCAACGCCTGTTAGGGCTTCGTATCGCTTGGCTATGCCAGTCGCAGGTCATATGGGCAGAGCAAACTGCCGCCGCTCGTGCTGTCGGCTTAGGCGATCTCGAATTTAAACGTCTTGCCCACGGACCCGGTGCTGAGTGGGATGGTCAGGGCTCAGCCGTCCTTCGCGCAGCCGACGAGATTTACAGCCAGTCTTGTGTAACCGATGTGACCTGGACAGCGTTAGAGGCTGGCTATAGCACGAGGCAGATCGTAGACATCATCTTTACCGTCGCCGAGTACCTGATGTTGCCAATGTTGGCAAACAGTTTTGCGATACAGCCGGATGCACGTTTTACAGACGCGAGCGTTCCGGTGACAGCTCTTGGTCGACGGGGCCGACCGGAACGCGGTCGACCTGGGCGCCTGACGGTCGCTCGTCTTGATCCCGTACCGCCAGAGGATCGCACCCCTGACCAGTGTGCACTACTTGACCCTGGAGGTACCGGTCAGCCGGCCATTAATCTGTTTGCAACCCTTGTTCGATTTCCTGACCTCTATCAAGCGAGAGCGGCGCAGTCGACCTATATTCGTACAGCGTCCACTTTGTCCGGTCGCGTCCGTGAGATGCTTATCTTGCGTATGGGGTGGTTGTGCGAGTCTGAGTACGAGTGGGCGCAACATGCCCCAATCGCGCGGCAAGAAGGTCTCTCGATTGACCAGATTCGAAACATTACCCTCGGTCCGAATGCCCCCGCTTGGAGCCGGCTCGATTCTGCTTTGCTTCGCGCTAGTGACGAACTGTTTCGTGACGACACCATCTCTGATGCGACGTGGACCACGCTAGCTGGGTCCTACACGGAGCCTCAGTTGATCGATGTTGTGATTACCGTAGCCGGCTATCGACTGGTGTCGGTGGTGTTGAACTCGATTGGTGTCCAGATTGAACCCGATACCAAAGGGTGGGCGCAGTATCTGGTCTCGGATCAAGCGAGGCCATACTCACCGTAATTATCCGCGCACGGGTGGCTCTGTCCGGTTCTAGTCGTTTGCGGCCGCTCGACGGTGTTCCTGATATTCGTCCAAGAGATCAAGTTGGGCCGACTGGGGATGCACTGCTACTTCGGTTTGGTCGCCAAAAATCATCACGTGACCGCTCGAAGCGTCATACGGTGACCAGGTCCTGCTGTCAGATTCGTTCGGGTTTCCGGTTTTTGCGAAGTTGGTCCACGCGGTTGCCATTCGATCGGCCAACTGGTGGTCGACGTCATCAAACTCTCGGTTGATATTTGGCGGCCAGGGCGTGAGACCAAGGTTGTCGAAGGCGTAAATTGTTTCGGCACCGTGGAATGCGCCGAGGTGACTTTGCGGACCCGGCGTACGTCGGGTAAAGAAATAGAGGTAAGCGTCTGATGAGACGGTCGTCATCATCCGGGCCCACGTTCGCATTTCCCAGTTAAACCTCACGTCCGACGCGCTGTCGATACTGGCTTTGCGGGCCGATTCGTCATCGGTCGCGGGGTAGACTTCAAAGTGTTGGTCGGCGAGGTCTCCAAAGGTGTCATGAATCTGCGTTTGATGACTAGCCAGATCGACCGGGAGTCTGCCTGCTCCGAGTGACGACATTTCGTCTGCATTGGCTCCAACCATCACAGGGATGTCGTGTTGGATTCCGGCCGCGAACGTGTCGTAAATGCTTTGCTCGAGTACCCACCCGTCAACGTTTTCTGAGGCGCGGAAGCGTTGGTCGCTGCTGGTCATGAAATCCAGAATTTCGTCGACGGTAGTGCGACGCATAAATTCCAGTTCGACTGGGACATCCTCGCCGAGTTCCATGGTGAGCCGTTGATTGTTGGCTAGCATGTCTTCGATAAATGACGCCCCGATAGTTTCTGCTGATGAACCCATGACGGAGGCATCATGCAGGCGAGGAGTGCCCTCAAATCGACCACCACTTTGTCCGATTGCTCCGTGAAAAAGATCGCGTGCCAGCGGGGACGCTTGAAGGGTGTTGACGCTCCAGGAACCAGCGGACTCTCCAAAAATTGTTACTCGTTCTGGAGTCACGCCAAATGTGGCTATGTTTTCCCGTACCCATTCCAACGCTGAAATTTGGTCGAGGGTGCCGTAGTTGCCGGACGAATTATGTTCGCTCTCAGTGGTCAACAGCGGATGGGCAAGATAGCCGAAGGGGCCGAGTCGGTAGTTGATTGAAACGACGACGACGCCTCGAGTGGCCAGTCGATCACCTCGATATCCAGCTAGCGCCCCGGTGCCACCGTTAAGGCCGCCACCGTGGATCCATACCATCACCGGAAGGCGATCGTCAGCAGTTTCAGCAGCTGTCCAGACGTTCAGGTAAAGACAGTCCTCATCAATTGAGTCAGCACCGGTTCCGTACAGATGGCCAGCGGGACGCAGTAGCTGCATACACCCTGGTGCATAGCTGTCGGCAGCTTGGATTTCCTCCCACGGCTCAACAGCCTGTGGTGGACGTCAACGCAGTTGGCCTGTCGGGGCGGCAGCATACGGAATTCCGCGATAGACCGCTACCGAAGGCTCAATGTCTGAGATGGTTCCGCTGATCATGCCACCTGTCACGGAAATGACGTCGCCAGTCGCGCCTTCG
>Ga0310120_10001237_pt1 | contig 19271 bp, 20 predicted proteins | sample CB27_AW_983_MG_FD_203506 | JGI IMG/M metagenome (GOLD analysis project Ga0310120, IMG submission 203506) | Marine microbial communities from Western Arctic Ocean, Canada - CB27_AW_983 | ecosystem: Environmental > Aquatic > Marine > Oceanic | place: Canada: Western Arctic Ocean | collected...
ATCGCCGCTGCCACCGACACCGATCTTTCGCAGTTGCCGAAGATCCGCTCTACATATGCCACCACCCTTCGTCAGAAGGCCCGGCGTGGCGATTAGATTCAGATGCCCGGCGGCTCCTGGCGAAACAAGTAAGACTGAATTCGTGAAATGCAAGTCCGCCTACCGATCTTGTTGGTTAAGTACCTCCGAATGCACAGCCCCCCGGTTCCCAATCAGCGATCCGCTCCTGATTTGAAATAGTCGGCTGAGTTTCGCCGCTCAATGGAAGCCTTGTTCCGGAAGCATAAGAAACATAGGATAATTTCTGTAGATGCTGGCACCCAGTAGCGGCTTGTCAACTCCGCCCAGATCCACATCCCTATGATTTCATCGCGCGTGCAGCGGCCCGGGAGATGGCGCACGCCAGGGCTCTACTGTCACCTTTGTGGGCAGGACCGCTTCGCCGATACGCGCACCCCTTTTTCGGCGTCATGCGCTTTTCCCCTCCGGGAGTTCCAATTGTCGCTGATCACCCCCTATTGGCCCACATTCGAGGAACCATGGCACCTCTCATCGTTCTGGTCACGGTGCCACTGCTCCTGCGGCTGGTGGGACAGCTCGCGATTGTCGGGCTGCGGGATTGGGCCACGGCTACTCGGGGCGGCCTGGCGGCAATGTTCTGCTTCACGGCTGTCGAACACTTCAACGTCCTGCATCCCGACTTGGTACGAATGATACCGCCGCGGGTTCCGGCGCCAGAAATCATGGTGACGTTGACCGGGGTCTGCGAACTGCTCGGCGCTGCCGGGCTGCTCCTGCCTCGGACCAGGAGAATCACGGCTGTGGTTCTGATCCTTCTTCTGGTGGCCGTTCTACCTGCAGACATCCACGCGGCCACGACCGGCGGTACGCTGGCCGGTCAGCCGGTAACCCCGCTGGTCCCGAGAGTCGCACTGCAAGGGCTCTTCATCGCCCTAGTCTGGTGGGCCGGTATCAGGGCAGGGCGCAGACCGGCCGCTTGGTAATGGGTTGAGGTCAGAGCCTATTCCGCAGCTAGCAGGAACGCGTTGATTCAACATGTCCCGATGTGTTTGCCTTCAGGCCGAAGGATCGTCGCAGATGACTCAAGAGAAAAACGATGGGGCGACGAAAAGCATGGGTGCGGGCTTGGGAGTGGGAGTAGCCCTTGGTGTTGCGTTCGGAGCGGCTCTCGACAACGTGGGCCTGGACGTCGCACTTGGTGTGGCATTGGGAGCCGCGCTTCTTGGGAAGAATACCGACGTGTGAGGCACTCCCATGGTCCGCCAATACGGCCACATCGGCGCTCGATTCGAGGAGTACATCCGAGAGCGCACCGCAGACCATTCGTCTCTGGTCCCCATGGCTCTGGGGGTCAGGGCAAGGCGCGCTTTCACCTCGTCTGTAAGGACACCCTCCGCAAAAGCCTGGTTTGACGGGGCAAGCCTGTGCCCGGAGACCAAAACCACGCTAGAGACCAATAATACCAGTCAGATTTCGCCGTACCCGGGGATCTTCAGTTGCCTGCCCCCTTCCAGAGCCGAGCGGTGGGCCACTATGCCCGGGACGGTCATGGCTAGCGATCTTTCCAGGTCGATGGCCGGCTCCCGGTCTTCCAGCAGGGCCGTGATGAACTCCAGGGTCAGGAAGGGATGGGATCCACCATGGCCGCTCTCGTACTCCATGCCCTCCGGGAGCCGGTCTCTGTACTCGGGAATCTCCTTCCATTGGGGTGCCTCCGGGCCCTGCAGTCTAAAGGGTTGCCCTCCCGAACCTGGCATATAGAACGTAAGTTTTGTGCCGAACCACTGGGCCCGCTCGCCGTGCGCCGTCCCTTCCCAGAACACGTTGCAGCGACAGAAATGTCCCCGGCCGGTCTGGAATATAGCCGACGACGCGTTGAAAGGGGCGCCGTAGACATTGTCCTTCAAAGCCGGATTGTCGGGGTTGCCCCAACCCAGACAGGACACCTGGGTGAAGCGTTCGTCCGTCACACCGATGAGAAGCCCGGTGGAGTGGGTCGGGTAGAGCATGGGAGGAAATCCGTACCTCCAGGTGCGCTGGCCTTCGTGGAACGAAAGTGGCGAAGTCCGTCGACCGATGTGGGGATGATAGTATTCGACCTCGCTGTAGAAAAGCTCGCCGAAGGCTCCCGCCTCCTGCAGTTCGCGCGCCGCAATACAGTAATGCCGATAGTAGCTGGTCTCGGCCATCATATATTTGCGGCCGGTGGCCTTCTTTACCTGCTTGAGCCGTGCTGCCTCCTCCAGGGTCAAACAGGCTGGGACGGCGGAGATCACGTCCAGATCGCGTTCCATCGCCATTCTGACGTGTTTCTCGTGGTTGGGTGCCTCGGTAAAGATGGCGAGGGCATCCAGGTCCCGGGCCTCCTTGAGCATGGTTTCCATGGAATCGTATGCCGCGGCACAGTGAAATCGATCCTGTAGACGCTTGCGGCGATCCGGTCGCAGGTCGCTGACCCCAGTCACCACGCAGTTGGGGTGCTGGTGCCAATGGAACTTGGCTCCGAATCCGCCCCCGACGACACCCATGCGAATTTGCCGGCCAGAGCTGGGCACGGCCCGTGTGCCCACAGTCCCGCCCACCAGAACGCGTCGAGACGTCGAAACGCCCAAGGCCGTTATCGGGGCCCTCTTGAGCACATCGCGTCGGGTGATCTTCGGGATCTTCACGGGAGTTCCTCCGTTCGTGGGTCGAACCTGCTTCCTTACTGACACTCTATGGAGACCTTCTCCAGATAGGGTGTATTGCCGCCGTCCAGATTGAGGTCCTGTCGATTGATGGTCTGGGGGCGGCCCTGGCGCGACACATACAAATTCTGCCCGGCGGCTGCTGCAACCCCCTGGCGCAGCTGCTCATATCCATGCCTTTTGATCCAAACAGGCTCGCCAGCATGGAGGGCAGGGATAAGCAGAAAAGTGATCGCTACCAAGACGATCATTCGGGCAGACATCATTGAGAATCGTTGCATCGGAGACTCCTCGATTCCATCGAGTGACAGTCAGGAATCTGTGTGCGGCTAGGAGCTTGCGCGGCAGAAATTGATCTACTGAGAAAACGGTAGAATCGGTCCATATTTCCCCGACTTTTCGCCCAATAGAACAACTATGCCCCTCGAAATCTAGAAAATCTGGCCTCAATTCCCCGCTTTCTCGCTGCGATCATTTCTACGGCGCAGACTCCTAGCCCAGTAATATTCCCCTGAGCAGCTGTAATCCGATTAGCAGGATGAGCGCCGAAAAATCCAGTCCGGAAACTGGACCGATTGCTCGCCGGATAGGCGCCAGAACGGGTTCCGTCAAGGCACTGCAAAACCTTACTACCGGGTGATGGGGTGGCAAGTTGATCCAGGAAATGATGACGGACAACAGAACTATCAAAGTGTAGATATCAATCAGCTTGGCAATCAACATATTCGATCCTGGTGAGAGCAGCGCCCCTATTCTGAGATCTCAAATCTGCGCGCCAACCCCAGCCTAATCAGTCCTAGAGACAAACTGGAATGCAAACAGTTTTGCATCGCGCATCAGGAACCGTAACCTGACCCGTTGACCCTTGACCTGTGAAAGGTCGGTCGCGCCCCTCCAGCTAACGGTGGCTGCGACCGAGCTGCGAAGAATCTGGTCTGCATCCTCGCGTGTAAATCCGGAGATGGCACGATCACTCTCGTCCAGCAGTTCCACGCGGATCCAGCCACCGGCTGAGGCATCAAGGTTCAATTTTAACAGATCCCCGTCGAAACGGATCGAAGGCGTGGTGAAGCTTCCTCCCTCGTAAGGCGCATCGACGGACATAAACCCATCCAGCCGGTAGATGGCACGGCTAATCTTTCCTCCCAGGAAGCCTCGCTTGACATAGGCTCCGTGCGTCACATCGTGGCCCGTGTAGTAGAGGGAAAGCTCTTCGCCATCGCGCGAGAGGCCGTACCCCGCATACATGCATCCGCTATCCCACTCTCCCTCCAGGCCCAGACGGATGATGGGACGCCGATCCGGACGCTTCCAGTCGATGCCGTCGCGGCTGGCGGCAAACTGCACATCCAGTGGCCCATCGTTGGAAGGGTGCGGAGGGGAGGGCCAGTGATGGTAGGCCGCGGGGAACATGTAATAGGCGTCCGCGGCGAACGGGTATTGGATCGTGGCCGAGGTATAGAAATCCATCTCGGGCGGATCCTTGCCGTCGCGACCCAAAACCACTACCGGATCGGGGAAATCTCCCAGAGTTGGGCTTGCGGTCCGCCCAACCGTTCGACTGAAGGGAGGAAGATTGATGCGCGGATAAGCGACGTAGCTCTCAATACGCGAATCCCAGAACATGACGTTCTGCGAATCCAGGCCGCTGTGGCCAGCCATGTTCAGAAAGGGCTCACTCCCCTTGGCCTTCCACTGAAATCCGTCGCCGGAAACGAACAGCTTGTTGGGTTGACCCGAGAAGAGAACGTACCTCTCATCAGCAGCAGCGTCGGGCCGGTTGCGAAAAAGGTGAAAGCCGTGGACACCCTTGATGACCAGATTGTTCTCACTCGAGCCCCGATATTCGACCACGCCAAGCTTGGGCTTGACCCAAGTGGCTCCACCGTCGCTTGAGTAGGCGTAAGCAACGCCTGTCATTCCCTGCTTGGGATCCTTGATAGCAGCGCGATCCGAAGAGTCGTACCACATGTGGACCCGGCCACCCTCTTGGATCACCGAAAGGTAGTCGCCAATCCATCCACTTTCCCAGGGATTCTCCGGCACCAGAAGCATTTCCCCCGTCGCCCGGGGACGATTCACGACCAGCTCTACGCCCTGTTTCGATCCCAGAAATCGCCCATCAATGAAAACCTGCTTGGCCGTCCCAACCTGAATTGGCGCCGCCAAGAGAACGGGCGAGATACTGGGCTTTCCCAAGAGACAGAAACTCAGCAATCCAAAGAGATGCAGGCACCTTGGGAACAATGCTTTAGCTCCTATCGTGAGGCGGGCCCTTTCTTGGCACTGGCGCCGTCACCCACCGAAACCAGGATCGCCCGACCCGGGAATCTCAACATGGTGAATCGGAGGAGGTAGGATTCGAACCCACGGTGCCCTTACGAGCACAGCGGTTTTCAAGACCGCCGCCTTAAGCCACTCGGCCACTCCTCCATCGATGTGCGCTCTGCCATTTTCTCACAGGCAGCCTCGCGCCTGAAAGCAGAGTTTTCCTGCAGCTACAGGGGCGCCACGGTCGGTTCGTCTGCTCTGGCGCTGACGGATTCAGTTCCACCACAAGCCCATCACTCCAGCCGTATTTCTGATCGGACAGGCTCTTGGCCGCCCTGGATGTCTCTGCGTCGATCGCCGGATCCAGGACTCGGGTCGATCCCTTGAAGCGCTGGTCGCCTACGCGGAAGGACACCTCTGGGTTCTTCCGCAGATTCATGACCCACTGTCCTTTCTCAAAGAGGAAAGAGATGACGTAGTAACGATCCTGGTAGCCTGTGAACCAGATCTCGATCTTGCGCGCCTGCCCACTCCGCCGCCCGGTTGTGGTCAGGTAGAGGTATTGCTGCTTCCCGTCCTCGGTCCGTTCAGGCACTCAGCTCGCCTTGGAACTTCTGCATCAACAACATCTTCTCATCGTGGGGTAGAAACGAGGATCTGACGCCTTGGAGGATGATGCGATGGAGATCCTCTACACTCAGCTCAAAGTGTTCCACCGCTTTCACCAGCTCTTCCGTAAGACCGGTCTGGAAGAGTCCCGGATCATCGGTGTTCAGTGTGGTGGGAACACCGCGGCGGTAAAGCAAGTGGAACGGATGCTCAGACAGTGGAGCCCAGGCCCGGGTCTTGAGATTGCTGGTCAGGCAAATGTCCAGGCCGATGGCGTGTTCACGTAAGTATTCCATGAGGCGAGGGTCGCGAGCCGACTGAATCCCATGTCCGATGCGGTTGGCACCCAGAATCTTCAAGGCGTCCCAGACCTGATCCGGGTCGCCAACCTCCCCGGCGTGTACATGGACGAAAAGCTGGTTGGCCTGTGCCCACAGAAAGACTTCCCGATAGTCACTCATGGGCAGCGAGCGCTCATCGCCCCCAAGACCAATACCAACGACTCCACGAGACTGAAACTTCTGCGCCAGTCTAGCTGTCCTCCAGGCTTCCTCCGGGCCAAATTGCCGGACGCAGTCCAGAATCCAGCGAATTGTCGTGCCCTGCTGCTCCTCGATTCTGCGGCTTGAATCGGTCAGGGCTGCCAAGATCCCTTCACCGCTTCTTCCCCACTTCCAAGGAATGGACGGGGTGTAGATGATCTCTGCGTAGCGAACGTGCTGGAGACGATAGTCCTCCGCCAGATCGTCCAGGAGCCCAAGATAGTCCTCCGGCTGGCGAAGGTGATAACAGGCGATCTTGTAGGTATTCAGAAAGTCATTGAAGTCCTCGTACTGAAAGCTTTGTTGGGCCAGAATCTCGGCCGCAAGTGACCTGTAACGCGAATCGTAGGTTTGGCTCAGTTCGTGCAGGCGCTGTGGCGTCATGCAGCCTTCAATGTGCACGTGCAGCTCAGCCTTTGGGAGAGTTCTGATGTAGTCCTTGGAAAGCTCCATGGGATGGAGGCCACTCTCCTGAATCTTGCAGATCCGCCCGTCCTGGACCATGGTCAGGCACGATCAAACCGCTTTCAGCCTAGCAACTGCAGTTCCCTCAGCTGATCGATGGTGTCGTCGGAGATGAAGTTCTCATAGGTCTTGAGGCTCTTCTCCGCCGGAGTCCGTTTCCGCATTTCATCCCAGCACATCGGAGAGACGAAAATGAGATCAGCCTCAGCGATGATCTTGGTGATCAGCTCCTCGCTGTCAATCGGCGCGATCCAGAACTGCTTCTCGGTTGAGGGATAGTAGATGTTCATGAAAATTTCCATGGACGCATGCAGCGTCTGTTTATCCCGAATCACGATGGCGACCTTCTGGTGGCGGGCGGCGGCGAGAATCTCGGTATAGATCTGATGGCTCGGCTTTATCTCAACCAGCTGCTTCTGAAACCGGTCCGCCACCTCGCCAACCTCCTTCAGATGATAGCTTGTGGTTAGCAGGTAGTCACTTTGGCTTAGAGTCCTGTCGACGCCATCGTCTTGCAGCTGGTCCAGCGAGACCGACGACACCTCGACACCTCTCACCCTCATCTTGAGCTCGCGAGAGAAAATGAATGCCTCTTCCTCATGATCGACCACTGCCAGGCATAGCTTTCTCAAGTTGGTTCCGGTGCAATAGCTCTCCAGCAGAACGGCAAACTTCTCGGGCGCTATTGCCAGACTACCAGCCCTTTCCGAAACCTCGCCGAGCAACCTGAAAATCGCCTTGCGGCGCATGTGCTCATAGGTATCTTCGCTGCTGCGTTTTTGTAGAAAGGCGCCACTCCCTTTGACGATCCGGATGTAGTTCTCGGCGGCCAGGCGCAGATAGACACTGCGGATGGTCTTGTAGTTTACACCAAGATCCTCGGCAAGCTCTCGGATCGAAGGAAGGCGATCCGACTCTTTGATCTTGCCGCAGTAGATCGCTGAAAGCAGCTGGCCCTTGATCTGCTCGTAGAAGCTAAGTGACACTTCTTTGTCGAGATTGAACTTGATCATAAATACGCTGGCTAGTCCGGTCTCTACGAATTGAGAGCGCCCTCATCGGTAATCCTGGTCATGCCGCACATATAAGGCTGGAGAACCTCGGGTATCAGGATACTGCCATCCGCCTGTTGGAAGTTCTCAACGATGGCTACCCAGGTCCTCCCTACCGCCAACCCAGATCCGTTTAGAGTATGTGCAAGCTGGGGCTTTCCCGATTTCGGTCGGTATCGAATACCGGCCCTTCGGGCTTGAAAATCCTCGAAGTTGCTGCAGGACGAGATCTCGCGATAAGTGTCCTGCGCGGGAATCCAGACCTCGAGGTCATAGGTCTTGGCCGCGCTAAACCCCATGTCTCCGCTGGAGAGAGTTACCACCCGATAGGCTAGCCCCAGACGAGACAGCACCTGTTCCGCGTCGTGAGTCAGCTTCTCCAACTGCTCGTACGATTCCTCCGGCTTCGAGAACTTGACCAACTCGACCTTGTTGAACTGGTGCTGACGAATCAAACCCCGGGTGTCTTTTCCATAGGACCCAGCCTCACTGCGAAAGCACGGTGTATGGGCGACAAAGCTAATGGGTAGAGCTTCCTCCCTGAGCACTTCGCCTGCAAAGATGTTGGTGACGGGAACCTCGGCAGTCGGGACCAAAAAGAAGTCTTTCTCCGCAATGTGAAACAGATCGGCCTCAAACTTTGGCAGGTTCCCGGTCCCAAAGAAACTTTCTCGATTTGCCATGAAGGGTGGAATCACCTCCCGATAACCGTGCTGCTGCGTATGTAGATCGAGCATGAAGTTGATAAGGGACCGCTCCAGAAGGGCACCGGCTCCATAGTAGTTGGCAAAGCGGGCCCCTGTGATCTTGCTGGCCCGGTCGAGATCGAGGATCCCGAGGTCGGTCCCGAGCTCCACATGATCCCGGCAGGGAAAATCGAACTTCGGAGGGGTTCCGGCCTCTCGCACGACTTTGTTCGCTGATTCGTCCACACCTGCGGGGACCGACTCATGTGGCAGGTTCGGAATCCGGGAGAGAAAATCCTTCAGGCTCGACTGGACCTCTGCGAGCTCTTCGTCCAAATCCTTGATTCGGACCGAGGCCTGTTTCATTCTCTCGATCTCTTTTGCTGAATCCTTTCCTTCTCGGCGCAGGCTGGAAATCTCGTCGCTGGTGCGGTTGCGCTCGGCTCGCAGCTCTTCGCACTCGACCCGGGTCGACCTCTCTCTCTGGTCGAGACTCTCAAAAACTGCTCTTTCGAGTTGATAACCCCTGGGCAGGAGCCTCTGCTCCACCAACTCCAGGTGCTCCCTGACAAAAATCCTGTCGAGCATGTTTTCCTGAAAACATCCGCCTATGCCGCTATCTCAGTGCGACAGGTCGAACGCAGCTATACGCTTCTTCAGTTCGGGACCCAGGTCCTCCCGCTTCAAGGCGAAGGCCAGATTGGCCAGCAAAAACTCCAACTTGCTCCCGGCGTCGTACCGTTGTCCCTTGAAACGATAGGAGTATACCGGCTCTCGTTCAATCAAGCGGCGAATCGCATCTGTGAGCTGGATCTCCTTACCGGCTCCCGGAGGCGTCTCCCTTAGAAGATCGAAGATTGCGGGAGTGAACAAATAGCGTCCGATGATCGCGAGATTGGAAGGAGCCTTTTCCTGAGAGGGCTTCTCGATAGTGTCACGTATTCGAAACAGACGCTGTTCTTCATCGATAGCCTCGCCCTCTACCGCCACGATGCCGTAGAGGGAAACCGCTTCGGGAGACACTTCCATAGTGGCGAGCACACTCCCTCCATGGGTTTCCTGGACCCGCCGTAGTTGCTCCAGACAAGGGGTCTCATGATCGATGAGGTCGTCACACAAGACCACTCCAAACGGCTCATTCCCAACCAGGGGCTCCGCCACCAGTACAGCGTGGCCGAGCCCAAGGGGCTCCCGCTGGCGCACCGAAGACACCGAAACCATAGAGGAGACCTCTTCCAGGACTTGGACGAGGTCCGTTTTTCCCTGGTCTCTCAGTCGGTTGGCCAATGCGTAGTCGAAGTCGAAGTAGTCTGTGATCGAGTCTTTCCCACGACTGGTTACGAAGATGACGTCGCTAAACCCGGAACGGACTGCCTCCTCGACGCCATAGTGGATAAGCGGGCGGTCCACAATCGGTAGTAGCTCTTTCGGTACTGCCTTGGTAGCTGGGAGAAAACGTGTCCCCAGTCCTGCCACGGGAAACACCGCCTTGCGAAGTCGTCTCACCCGATACTCCCGACTGGTCATCTCAACCGGCTGGATGATAGCACGCTAAAGAGCCCTGTGGAAAACGGGGCGGGGCGAGAAGTGCTGGCGGCCATCCCTTGACATCCGACAGGGCACAATCATATATTCCCTAATCTGTCTGCGGCTCAGGAGCACCCAGAACAATGCCCCTTTTCGATTACGCGTGCGAGGCCTGCGGTCATACCTTTGAAGTGCTCCAGAAGTACTCCGACCCACCGCCAGCGGAGTGTCCTAGCTGCGGTGGAAAAATTGAACGCCTGGTGTCTGCTCCCGCAATCCAGTTCAAGGGGACAGGGTGGTACGTGACCGACTACGCCAAGAAGGGTGTGGACCCTTCTGCGGCAGGGAAAGAAGACAAGGTGGAGAAGAAAGAGGAGAAGAAGGAAACGAAGCCAACAAAAACCGACTCTGGTTCGAAGGCTTCGGAAAAAAGCAGTTCGTCGAAAGACAGTTAGGGCTCTGTCAAGAATAACTTCGCAGAGTTAGCGCTCATATTTGCGCCAGATTTGGTCGCGAACGATTGAGCGAAACCGCAGGCGTAGCTGGGCCTACATTGAGGATTTCGCGATTGAGGAGCGGCTAAAGATGGCGTGAAGATGAGATGCCAGAATGTGAAGTTATTTTTGACAGATCCCTTAGTGCACTTGGGGTTCGAACTGGCGTTTCCTACCGAGTAGGGTAAAGTGAAAATTCTTTTAGTGGGTTCCGGTGGTAGGGAGCACACCCTTGCCTGGAAATTGAGCCAGAGCGCCCGAGTCGCCGAACTCTATGCCGCCCCTGGGAACGCGGGAATCTCAGGCGTCGCACAGATTGTCTCAATTGCTTCGGACGATCTGGACGGACTGCTGGAATTTGCGCTTTCTCACAAGATCGACCTGACCATTGTAGGTCCCGAGGCGCCTCTGGTCGCCGGCATCGCCGACCGGTTCCGAAAGTCCGGGCTGGCCGTCTTCGGCCCCTCTTCCAGTGCAGCACGCCTGGAAGGTAGCAAATCCTTTGCCAAAGAGTTCATGGCGCGGCACCAGATACCCACCGCCGCTTTCGCGGTTCACGACTCTGCCGACGAAGCGGAAAGGAATCTCAAATCGGGCAGGTTCTCGTTCCCAGTGGTAGTCAAAGCCGATGGGCTGGCCGCCGGGAAGGGTGTGTTTATTTGCGAAACGTTGGATCAGGCTCTTGAAGCCATCGAGGCTACCATGAGGACTCGCACCCTGGGTGTGGCGGGCGATCGAGTAGTGATCGAGGATTGTCTACAGGGAGAAGAGGCGTCCTTCATGATCCTATCTGACGGCGTCAATGTTACGCCGCTGGTTCCATCCCAGGACCACAAACAGATCTTCGAGGGCGACACGGGACCCAATACCGGGGGCATGGGAGCCTATTCGATGGACGGCCTACTTTCGGAGGTGACTCAGCAGGCAGTCCTGGACCGAATCATTCACCCCACCATCCAGGGAATGGCGGCTGAAGGCCAGCCTTTTCAAGGGGTCCTCTTTGCCGGCCTGATGCTTACCTCAGGGGGGCCCCAGGTGCTCGAGTTCAACGTCCGCTTCGGAGACCCTGAAGCCCAGGTCATCCTGCCCCGAATGCAAAGCGATCTGGCTGATTTGCTGGAAGCGTCGACCCGTGGGGAGCTGGCGGGAAGGGACGTCTCCTGGCACAGAGGTGCTTGTGTTTGTGTCGTGGTGGCCTCCGAAGGTTACCCGGGCTCCTACCCATCTGGAAAAGAGATCCGGGGACTCGGCATGGCGGCCGAGGGGAACGACATCCTGCTCTTTCATGCCGGCACCACCTTCGACGAGAACCGCCTGCTCACCAGTGGTGGACGCGTACTGGGAGTCGTTGCTCGGGCGGTTTCGCTGGACGAAGCCATTGCCAAATCCTACGAGGGCGTCAACAGGATCCATTTCGACGGAATGTACTACCGCCGCGATATCGCGGCCAAAGGCCTGGCCAAACTACGAGGGAAAACTTCATGATGGGTGCGAAAGTCGCCATTCTGATGGGCAGTGTTTCCGATTCCGGCGTCATGCAAGAGACCGCAAAAATACTAGATGATTTCGGGGTGCCTTACGATATGAAGGTTCTTTCTGCACATCGGACTCCTGGCCCTACGCAGCAATATGCTCAGGCTGCTGAGAGCAACGGGATCCACGTTCTTATCGCGGGTGCGGGTGCGGCTGCACATCTGGCAGGTGCCTTGGCCGCCCATAGCACCCTACCAGTCATTGGAGTCCCCCTTGACTCTTCGTCCCTGGGAGGATTTGACGCGCTGCTATCGACCGTACAAATGCCGGGTGGCATACCTGTGGCAACCATGGCTATTGGCAAGGCGGGAGCTCGCAATGCGGGCCTTTTCGCGGTACAGATCCTCGGCCGCAGCGACGCCAGCCTGGTGAAGAAACTTCAAGCCTATCGAGAGAAGATGCGCCAGGATATTCTAGCCATCGAGTTGTAACCGCTGTCCTGGGTTCGGACACCGTTTTATCCCTATTCGGTGATTTCTCCAACGAATCCGGCGATGGTCCAGATTCTCCCGGTTGTGCCCTCTCGTCGGTAGGAATAAAAGAGATCAGTGCGGCAGGCCGTACACAATCCCGAATCTTCGACCTCAACTGCACCCATTGCCTGAAGCTGCGAGACGTTCGCCTTCACCAGATCGAGGTGGGATCCGCTCACCAGTTTTTCAACGTCGTGCCCAGCTCTCCAATATCGGTCGCGTACATCAGATCCGACTTGATAGCAGCACTTGCGGATGCAGGGCCCCACTCCCACCCGGAGATCCTCGGGGCGGGCACCCGAGACCTCCAGGAATCTCTGAATTCCCTTGGCGGCGATTCGATCGCAGGTGCCGCGCCATCCGGCGTGGATCAGGCACACCATTCTGCGTCTGGGTAACAGTGCCAACAAGGGAACACAGTCCGCAGATCGAACAGCAGCGAAACAACCGGGTCCCGTCAGGATGACGCCATCTCCTGGTTGCGCCTGGCGGCTATCAAGTGATATCACTTCCTCGTGGTTGATTGTAACGACCTGGTCGGAGTGCTTCTGGTCCAAGAGGACGAGTCTTTCCTTCGATACACCCAAGGCGGCGAGGAGCTGTTCGTTTGGAATCGCGTTCCCGGACTCCAGCCCTTTTCGCGCGCTGAACCCATCGCCAGCACCTCGGTTGGTAATAGCGTGGATTAGTCCTGGAATTGCCTCGAATTCCTGGAACGCGGAATAGCGGAAATGCCCCGACTTCTTCTGGTAGAACATCTTTTGAAAAGGTAGCACACGGCGATGATTATCGGTATTGGTCTCGATATAGTGGAAGTCTCTCGAATTTCCAAGGCTCTTGAAGGCAGCCAGTCTCTTACCGATCGAGTCTTTTCGGCGAAGGAGATTGCGTACTGTTCAGAGCGAAAAAACAAATTTCAGCACTTCGCTGGTCGCTTTGCGGCAAAGGAGGCCGCCTTGAAGGCGCTGGGTACTGGCTGGCAGAAAGGCATCCGCTGGAAGGACGTCGAAACCGCTGCAGGTCCACTGGGCAAGCCTGAGCTCAACTTTCACCGGAAAGCCCAGCTGTTGTTCGACGGCTCGGGTGCCACTCGGGCACTGGTCACCATCACTCACGCCTCCGCTTACGCCGTTGCCGTTGTGATTCTGGAAAGCTAGTCTGGAACTTCATTCGGAACTCGCACCTCCAGGTCGCCCACTAATGCGAAACGTCCGGAAGCCGGGAGCGCGAGCGAGGGGTTGGTGGGCAGCGCAATGGGGGGACGAAGGGGCCTGGGGCGCGGCAAGCAGCCAAGCCGGAGGGATCCGGGGTGTTCCCCAACCCCTCGCTTGCGCTTCAGGCTTCCATGGCTCGGGAAGTTTCCTTCTCGAATGGGGCAGCACCGCTGGGGGGCACTAACCTGAAACTTCAAGAATTTGTCCCACGTCGCAGGTCTCCTGTCCTCCGAAGATGCCGCCAACGGGTGAAGTGCTGGCCTTACGAAGCCAAGTCCGACAGAGCCGCGAACGACTTGACCCGTTAGCAACGTGAGGTCCAGTTCCGAGGAGAGAGCTGGACAACTCTTTCCCCGGCAGTGACGCACAATCTCCCCCATCCTCAACCTAAGGTTTCCTCCTGAATGAGCAGCCTCGGAGCGGTCGCTTGGTCTGAAAATCTGACCGTTCCCGGGGTCTGCTCCTGGATAGGGTTAGTTGTAGTTAGCCAATCGGCCGAATCACGAGAGTGTTGCCCAGCTCTTCAGTAACGAGCCCGTCGATGATCTGGTTGGCAGGTACCCAGGCTGGCACCTGGGCTCTCAAATAGTTCGCCGATAGAGCATCTCGCATCCCCTCCTGGTGTTCGCTCAAGGTCAGGACGGACAATCTCTGGCCCAGAAATCGTCTCCGGAATGCTCCGCTTTTTTCCTCTGAGATCTGGCGCAGCTCTCTACCCCTTTGCTGTCTGACCTGCGGGTCTACTTTCTGGTTTAGCTGGGTCGCCTTGGTGCCCGGGCGGTCGCTATAGGGAAAAACGTGCAAATAGGTGAAGGGCATCCGTTGCACGAAGGCACGGGTCTGCTCATGGTCCTCATCGGTTTCTCCCGGAAATCCCACGATGACATCGGTGCCGATTGCGGCGTCGGGCAGGCTCGAGTGGATCTCAGAAACCATGTGCTCGAACATCGAAATGCTGTAGGGCCGCTGCATGCGTCTGAGAACCGCATCGCTTCCACTCTGGAGACAGATATGGAAGTGCGGGGCAAACTTGTCACTCTCGGCGGCCAGCTGGATGACCCGTCGGGAGAGCTCCATGGGCTCGATCGAGCTGAGACGGATCCGAGCCAACCCCGGGATCTCTGTTAGCCCGGCCAGCAGAAGATCCAGTGAATAGCGCGGCACCAGGTATCTCCCGTAGGTCCCCAGATGGATGCCAGTGAGGACAACCTCTTTGAAACCCAATTGCACCAACTCCTGGACTTGCTGCAGGATTTGCCCTGGGGGTACGCTTCGGCTAGGCCCCCGGACGAGAGGGATGATGCAATAGCTGCACTTGGAATCGCAGCCATCCTGTATCTTGACGAAGGGTCGTGTCCTGGCGCCCGGTTGTTTCGCTGCCGTTGAATCCAGCACACGAACCTTCTGAAAGTCATCCCGATAGATCCGCGCAATGTCTTCATACTGGGGCAGAAGAGTCCGTCCATCGTCCAGTTCCGTCCCTGCGATCTCCACAATCTGGTGCTTGTGGGTGTTGCCCACCACCGCTCCGACTCCGGGAATCCGAGCAAGTTTTTGCGGATCTCGTTGAGCGTAGCATCCAGTAACAATGATCTGGGCCCCAGGGTTACCGCGGGAGAATTTTCGGGCGAGCTGCCGAACCTGCTGATCCGCACGGTGGGTGACGGTGCAGGAGTTGACTACGATGATCCGGGCTTGCCGCCAATCCAGGGTCTCCAGATAGCCCTGGGAAAGAAAGTCGTCTCGGAGCGCGGCACTATCCGCCTGGTTGGTTCGGCATCCGAAGGTGGCCAAATGAAATTTCTTATCGTCCACTCGTCATATCCTTCACGCGAAACTACCGCGGCGCCTGGCCGTCACTCCCGGCTTTCTTCAGGTAGGCCAGCTGGCCGCAGGCGGCAGCTATCTCGTCCCCGCGAGGCCTTCTGACCAGTGTCGTCACCTGATGACTCACCAGGATCTGCTGGAATTTCTTTACTCTTTCCCAGGCAGGTCGTGCGTAGCCCAGACCCACTCCCGGATTGTACGGAATCAGGTTCACCTTTGCACGAGCACCCTTGACGAGTTTCGCCAACCGGCGGGCATCCTCATCGGAATCCGTCACGTCCTTCAGGAGAACATACTCGAAGGTAAGCCGGCGCCGGGGCTCGAGCGGGAACGACCGACAGACCTGCATCAGTTCCTCTAGATTCCATCTTTTATTAATGGGCATGACAACGTCACGGATCTCGTTTGTGGTTGCGTTGAGTGAGATGGCGAGGTTGGGCAAGATCTCTTCTGTGGCTATCTTCTTGAGCACTGGGACTACTCCCGAGGTCGAGACCGTGATCTTTTGGCGGGACAGCCCCATGCCTGCAGGGTCGATCATGATCCGAAATGCCTTCGCCAGGTTCTGGTAGTTGTACAGGGGCTCACCCATCCCCATGAAGACCAGATTGAAGCCCTTTTCCCGCAGTAAGCCGGTCCCTATCACCGCCAACAGCTGCCCGACAATCTCGCCTGGCTGCAGATTGCGCTGGAAAGGCATCTGGGCTGTCATGCAGAAAGTGCAGCCGACAGCGCAGCCAATTTGTGAAGAAACGCAGAGGGTCTGCCTCTTGCCTTCAGGTATAAAGACTGTTTCGATGAATCGGCCATCCTCCAAACGTAGCAGAAACTTAACGGTCCCATCGGCGGACGCAGTCTGGCTTTCAACCTCAGGATAGGTCAGCGAATACTTCTCGGAGAGCGACCGCCGAAGATTCTTCGGGAGCTCTGACATCTGGTCAAAATCCTGGAGTCGACGCTGGTAGATTTGATGATAGAGCTGCCTTCCACGAAACGCCTTCTCGTCCATGAAAAGCGCTAGCCTTTCAAGCTCCGCTGCGCCGAGACCCAAGAGGTTTTTCTTTTTCATGCCTGGCTGCTACATTCTATCTCACGATGCAGATATGTGTGCTTGGGAGTGGGAGCTCGGGAAACTGTACCTACATTGGGACGGCGAAAACTCGCATCTTGCTGGATCTGGGTTTCGGGAAACGCAGTCTCCGGCGGCGTTTCGAGGCGGCGTCCCTCTCGCCAGACAAAGTCCAGGCCCTGATCTTGACACACGGACACAGTGACCATGTGTCGGGCGCAGCCGCCTTCGCCGAGGAGCGTGGAATTCCGATTTTCATGAACAAGGGGACGAGGGAGGAGGTTCCCAAACTACAAAAATTGGATCGGTGGGAGTGCTTTGAGGTAGGGCAATCCTTCTCGATTGGGAATATCCAGATTCACCCCTTCGACGTGAATCACGACGCAGCACAGCCCGTTGCTTTTCGATTTTCTTCTGGCGGAGTATCTGGTGCCGCCGTGACCGACCTGGGTGAGCTGACTGCCCCTGTCATGCAACAACTCCGAGGCTGCGACTGGCTGATTTTAGAATCCAATCATGATGAGGAGATGCTCAAGGTCGGCGGCTACCCCTGGTTTCTTAAGCAGCGGTTGCTGGGGAAGAAGGGACACCTTTCCAACCAGGCCATCTCGCGCTTCCTGACCCTGGACTTCGACGGCAGCGCCACCCACCTTTTCCTGGCGCACTTGAGCCGGAACAACAACCTGCCCCAGCTTGCCGCCGAAGCTGCCTCGGCCGCACTCCATAATAGAGGCAAGGGCGACCACCGGAGTCCCCAGGTCCACTTGACTCATCAGCACAAACCAACGATAGTCCTAGAGTTATGATCGCCCGGTACACCCGGCCTGAAATGGCCCAGATCTGGTCAGAGGAGAACAAGTATTCGCGCTGGCTCGATGTCGAAATCGCTGTCTGTGAGGTTCTAGCTGAGAAGGGACAGGTCCCAGCCGACGCGCTGTCGGAGATCAAGGACAAGGCCGCATTTTCAGTAACACGAATTCACGAGATCGAAGCGGTCACGCGCCATGACGTGATCGCTTTTCTGAGCTCCGTCGCCGAATCGGTAGGGGAGTCCTCGCGATTTATCCATCTCGGACTCACCTCCACAGACGTCGTAGACACCGCACAAGCTTTATTGGTGAAAGATGCCTCCGTGGCGATCGAGACCGAGATGCTGGATGTGCTTTCGATCCTGAAGCGGCAGGCTATTCGCTACAAGGACACGCCGGTGATGGGTCGGACCCATGGTGTCCATGCCGAGCCCACTACCTTTGGTCTGAAGCTGGTCGTCTGGTATTCAGAAATGCAACGCAACCTGGAGCGTTTCCGGCGGGCCCGGGAAAATCTGGAGGTTGGCAAGATAAGTGGTCCTGTCGGAACCTTCTCCCACCTACCTCCAGACGTAGAGGAGAAGGTCTGCAAGAAACTGGGTATTGGGTTTGCTCGTGCCTCCACGCAGACCCTGCAGCGCGATCGGCACGCCGAGTACATCTGCTCACTGGCCATCCTGGGCTCCACCTACGACAAGATCGCCACGGAAATCCGCCACCTGCAGCGCACCGAAGTGGGCGAGGCGCGGGAGGCCTTCGGCTCCGGGCAAAAGGGGAGTTCGGCGATGCCTCACAAACGCAACCCGATCTCCTGCGAAAACATTAGCGGTCTGGCCCGCATCCTCCGATCCAATGTGGTCACGGCACTAGAGAATATCCCCTTGTGGCACGAGCGAGACATTTCTCATTCTTCGGCAGAGAGGGTGATCCTGCCTGACAGCACGACACTCGCGCATTACCTGACCACCAGGATCGCCAATGTCCTCAAGAATTTGGCGGTCGACGAAGCCCAGATGCAGGCCAATATCGACCTCTCGGGCGGCCTGACTTTTTCTAGCACGCTGCTGGTTAAGCTGGTCGAAAAGGGTGTCCTCCGCGACGAGGCCTACGTCTGGGTTCAGCGGAATTCTATGCGGGCCTGGGACGAAAAAGCCGACTTCAAAGGCCTCATCCTGGCCGACGAGGATATCCGAACCCATCTCTCCGCCAAAGAAATCGAAGGGGTTTTCGATCTCCGAAACACGCTCCAGCACGTGGATACCGTCTTTGAACGGGTCTTCAGTCCGGCATGAAGCCGAACCCTCTCTTCCCTTCCGAAAAAACCCTGGGAATTAACACCGATCTGTACGAGCTGGCTATGCTGGGGGCGTACTTCAGCGCCGGGCGGACTAGCGATCAGGCCACCTTCGAGCTTTTTACTCGGCGCCTTCCAAGCCAGAGAAATTTTCTGGTTGCTGCCGGACTGGAGCAAGCACTCCATTATGTCCTTGGCTTGTCTTTCGACAAGGAGATAACCGACTATCTCAGGAGCCTGGAAGCCTTTCGGCATCTGGGACGCGCTTTTTTTGAATACCTGTGCGACTTTCGATTTACTGGTGATGTCTATGCTCTCCCCGAGGGCACCCCCGTCTTCCCCAACGAGCCGATCCTTCAAGTGACGGCTCCGATAATGGAAGCACAGCTGCTGGAGACCTACCTGATCAATTCCATCAACTTTCAGACCATGGTGGCAACCAAGGCGGCTCGGTTGTGTCTGGCAGCCGGGGGAAGGGAGGTGGTTGACTTCGGAAGTCGCCGGGCACACGGCCCCCAAGCCGGCGTCCTGGCTGCGCGGGCCTCTTTTATCGGGGGCTGCGCCGGCACCAGCAATGCCTTGGCCGGGTTTGAGCTGGATCTCCCAGTGCAGGGCACCATGGCCCACTCCTTCGTACAATTCTTTGGGGATGAGTTCGCGGCCTTCCAGTGCTTCCACGATATCTTCCCACAGAATTC
>Ga0310120_10001239_pt1 | contig 19266 bp, 12 predicted proteins | sample CB27_AW_983_MG_FD_203506 | JGI IMG/M metagenome (GOLD analysis project Ga0310120, IMG submission 203506) | Marine microbial communities from Western Arctic Ocean, Canada - CB27_AW_983 | ecosystem: Environmental > Aquatic > Marine > Oceanic | place: Canada: Western Arctic Ocean | collected...
TCGAGGAGATCGTCTGGATGATCGGGGAGACCGCATCGACCAACGCATCGAACAGCGCATCGACCGCCGCATCGACCAGCGCATCGACCGCCGTCTGGACCGCCACGGAGATCGTATAGACCGGCGACTCGACCGACACCGCGATCGACACGCGCGCTGGCACCACCGTCGTCATCACCACCGGCGTCATCATCGTCCCGTAACAGGCGGGACCAACGGGTCGTAAATTCTCCGACGCGGACTGGGCGGTTGCAGGCAAATCTGCGACCGGCCGACAGCGGCTCCCGAGAGCCCGAACGCTGACACCGATTTCAGCCGGCGGCGCCGCCCCCTCCGCAGTCAACCATCACCTTCGCCCCTGCATCGGCGTTCTGAGCGATGGCCAAGGCCTCCTCAAAATCCTCGAGGGGGAAGCGATGGGTAATCATGGCGGAAAGATCGACTTGGCCCAACATCTCGATCATGTCGTTCCAATCTTCGGGCTGAGCGATGGAACCGAGCAACTCGAGTTGCTTCATCATGATCAGCAAAAAGTTGATCGCAATTTCCTTGCGGTGGAGCGCGACCACCACGATCCGTGCGCCCGATTTCGACCGCTGGATTATCTGGGGGAGCACCGGGGCCGCACCCGATGCTTCGATATAGATGTCCGTATCCGCCATGGGGGCCCCCATGACGAGGGAGGTTCCGTGCAACTCTCGGATTCGCGAACCGACCTTATCCCTCGAAGGGTTCACCGTATCCCGGGCCCCCAGTTCCCGTGCCACTCCGAGACGTGTATCCGAATAATCGACGGCGATCACATCCTCCAAGCCGCGATACCGAAGCGTCGCGATCGCGGCCAGTCCGATGGGACCCGCCCCGAAAACCACGGCCTTCTCCCCGGGTTTCGCGCGGGAACGATTCACCGCCTGCATACCGACGCCCAGGGGTTCGGCCAAGGCGGCCAGTTCGAGGGGAAGCGCATCGGGAATCCGGATCAGGCAGCGACCCTCAGACACGTTTCGCACCAATAGACGCGGGGTAAACGCCCCCTCGCTCCCCCCGTTGCCGATCTGATTGCCGGCGCCCAGGGGGTCCACGACCACCCGATCACCCGGTGCCACGCCGGCGACCTCCGCGCCCACCGACTCCACCACCCCCGAAAACTCGTGCCCAAGGGGCATCGGTGTGCCCGTGGGACCCGCGACGCCTCCCAGGCTCAGGTAACCAAGATCGCTGCCGCAAATGCCGCAAGCGGCCACCCGAACCACCGCATCCCTCGGACCCGGCACGGGCGCGGGCACCCGGTCGAGGCGAAGTTCATCCGGGGCATGGATCTGGACCTGGATCTGTTGGGCCACTGGATCTCCTCGCCGGTGGACGGCCTAGGGGGTTCAGCTTGCCAGGATATGAATCCCCAGGCAGGCGACTAGGAAATAGGGTCCGATCACGGCTGCGTCGGCATACGCCTTCGCCAGACGCTGACCGAAGAGCACCATGAGCAGGGAAATTCCCGATAGGATCGCCCCCCAGTAGGCCAGGGTCGTGCTCCCGGTGACGGCGATCGCCAAGGCACCGGAAGCCGAGAGGACACCCGCCGCGGTCTCGACGAGGGCAAGGCACGCCAACAGTGGAGCAACGGGTACGGGCACCGGCGCGCTGGCGAACAGTTCGGTGAGATACGCGACGTTGCCCCAAAAATCAAAAATCTTGTCGAGCCCCGACTGCACAAAAACGATGGCGAGAAAGACCGCAATGCCGAGGGAGAGCACAAACTCTGGATTCACGGGGATCATTGACCTCACTGATTCGCTAGACGCGATACGGGGGTTTCGGATACGCATCGACTCTAGCAGCGCTGGCCCCAAGCGTCGGACGAAAATAAATCTCTTGCCTGTACCAGCGGATGCAGCCGGTCATCGATATCCGAAAGATTGATGCCCGAAAGGATGCGCGCAGGCACCCGCCGATCCATTCCGTCAGGAAGGGGTCGGGGATTCGGGCTTGGCGGTGGTGTCGGCAGCCGCGGGCTTGGCGGTGGCGCCGGCAGCCGCGGGCTTGCCTCGCCCCCGAGCCCCGCGTCGTCGTCCACCCCGAGCCGAGCCCTTTTTGGCGCGCGCTTTCTTACCGGCCTTCTTGCGCGCTTTTTTCCCGGCCTTTTTGCGGGCCTTCTTCTTGCGCAGGGGCTCAAAGAAGCTGCCCGGCCTCTCGCCTGCCTGCCTGCACATGTCACAGGCTCCGCATTCACTTCCGGCTCCAACACCGAAATACTCCCGCAACATCTGCGCCCGACAGACCTCCTGGCTCGCATAGGCTTCCATGGCGTCCAAGCGTTCCGTATCCAACTTACGCAAGCGCTGAAATTGCTCGGTCAAGCGCCGGGCGCGGTCGAGCAGTTCTTCCGGAGGAATGACCGGACGCACATACTTCTCGGTGGTGATTTCCACCAGGCTCGCGGACTCGAGAACCGCCAACACCGCCGAAGTCACGCGCTGGGCCAGTTGCGCCGAAGCCGCTAGGTCGATGACGTCGGGAAAACGGCCCTCCTCCACGTAGGCCACGAGTGCCTTGACGAGTTGAAAGAGTTGCTGCGGACGAACCCGGCTCTGACTCTGCAGGAATTCGTGGATATCCCGGTCGTCGAAGTGGTGGAGGAGGATACAGTGGGATTGCCTTCCATCACGCCCCGCGCGACCCGCCTCCTGGACGTACTGCTCCAGGGACGAAGGCGTCTGGAAATGAACCACGTAGCGAATGTCGGGCTTGTCGATCCCCAGGCCGAATGCGCTCGTCGCCACCATCACCAACCGACGGCCGCGCTTCATAAAGAGTTCCTGTTCGGCCTTGCGGTCGCTCCCCTTCATACCCCCGTGGTAGCGGTGCGCCGGAATACCCATCGCACGAAGCGCACCGTGCACTGCGTCGACTTCCTTGGTCGTCGAGCAGTAGATGATGCCCGGGCGACGCAATCGAAGAATCAACCGAGTCAGCGCACGCAATCGAGCGGTGCTCCCGCATTCGATGACCTCAAAGCAGAGGTTCGAACGATGGGGAGAGGCTGCGATGATCAGAGGATCCTCGAGGGCTAGAATTCGAATCAGGTCGTCGCGAACAGAAGCGGTCGCCGTCGCCGTCAGGGCCAGCACTGGGGGGCGGCCATAGCGGCCGATCATCTCGTGAAGCCGCAAATACGCCGGGCGAAAATCGTGCCCCCACTCCGAGGCGCAGTGCGCTTCATCCACGGCAAAGAGTGAAATGCCGGTTTCCATGAGTGCCAGCCGGAGTTCCTCGCCCCCAAGCGTCTCTGGGGTAGTCATTACCAGGAGTGGTCCGCCTTCGGCGATCCGCGCCATCGCTTCACGCCGAGCCTTGCCACGCACCGTACCGTCGACACGCACCACGGGAACCCCGCGTTTTTCGAGGCTGCGAGTCTGGTCCTCGAGCAGGGCCAACAACGGAGAAACCACCACCACAGGCTTGGGCATGATCATCGAGGGGATCTGGTAACAAGCCGACTTGCCATAGCCCGTGGGCAAAACGACGAGGGCATCTCGACCCTGCAGGCTGTGAAGAATCGCGCGCTCCTGCTCGGGATACAGACGTTCGATTCCAAGCCTCTCGGCGGCCCGAACAAATTGTTCCTGAGTTGCAGAGTCCAGTTCCATCGCCACATCGCTCACGGAAACGAATTCGGGCTCCTGAATCACCACCGCTTCCGCCGTAGGCGGCTGGATCGGCGGCCTGGGAGGACGTGCGGAAGCTGAGTTCCCTCCTCGTCGAGAACGCCCGGATTTTCCGCGCGCAGCGCCCCGTCGACCGGACCGACGCGAAGTAGAACCCTCGGCCGTTCCCTTCTGAGGCGAGGACGCGGATGAAGATGAGGCGTCGCTTCCGGAACTCGCGCCCGCCACATCCGTTTTTCCAGCCCGATCCTGGGCTGACTTGGATCGACTGCGACGGCGGCGAGACCCCGATCGCCGACCCGCAGATTTCTTGCGAGCCGCGGTCTTCGGGGCCACGGGCGAAGCCGAAGCACTGGTCGGGGAACCCCCCGATGCGCTTCCTTCTTGTTTGTTGTTGCCGTCTTCGGTCACGGACATATCGGAATCCGGATACGACGCTCACTGAGCTGCGCCGCCGACCCTCCATTCGGGCTGATCAAAACCAGCCTCGAAAGTCAATTCAAATCAGCACGCCGCGGAACCTCGGGCGGCGCACATCACTGTTCAATAAACATCAAGTGGCTCGCAAATGCCAATTCACATGACGCGGCATTTGCTCCGCCCAGTTACTTATGGCCTGTTACTTATGACTAGTTACTTACGACTAGTTACTTATGACCAGTTACTTATGGCCTGTTACTTATGACTAGTTACTTACGACTAGTTACTTATGGCCTGTTACTTATGACCAGTTACTTATGCCCCAATTACCTATGCCCCAATTACCTATGCCCCGGTTACCTATTACCTATGCCCCGCCTGCTCCCTATTCAAGAGCCTGTACGAGCCGGCGGATGATCTAGGCATTCCCTAAGCATCAATCTAAGCATTGGGTCTTAAAACCATTGGGTCTTAAAACCACTGGATCTTAAAACCATTGGATCTTAAAACCATTGGGTCTTAAAACCATTGGATCTTAAAACCATTGGGTCTTCAAAGGTGTAAGCGACTCGTGCCCATATCGGGACCATATCGGGACCATGGGGCGCTTACGACTGCCGAAATCCTGACGGCAAACCCCCAACGCGAACCCGATCATACACACAATCCCCGGCTTCGCGCACCCGTTTTCCTCCGGACGGGCCCCAATGGCTCTACAGGTCAAAAAAAATAAGCAAATTCGGGGCAAAACATCCATGAAGAAGACATGAAAGACGCGCCCGGGAGCAACTGTTCTCGGTATCGCGGCGCGCCATGGCTCCGGCTAGACTCGCGCTTTCGTCCTCGGCGAATCCACCATGGGAGTTTTGTATGCACACCGACCTCTGTGACTGGTTTGGAATCGATGTTCCAATCTTTGCGTTCACCCACTGCCGAGACGTGGTGGTCGAGGTGAGCAAAGCAGGCGGATTCGGTGTCCTGGGGGCTGTCGGTTTTACCGTGGAGCAACTGGAAACCGAGTTGCAGTGGATCGACGAGCGCATCGGCAACAAGCCCTACGGAGTCGATACGGTGATTCCCGGCAAGTACGAAGGCATGGGCGAAATGGATCCCGAAAAGCTCGAGGCCCAACTGCGCGATGCGGTGCCCCAGGAGCACCGAGACTTTGCGGCCAAACTCCTCAGCGACGCCGGCGTGCCCGAACTCCCGAAGGAGGAACAGTCCGACCGGCTTCTGGGCTGGACCTTGGCCACGGCGCTCCCCCAGATCGAGTGCGCCCTCTCCCATGACAAAGTCAAGCTCATCGCCAACGCCCTGGGTACGCCGCCCCCCGACGTAATCCAGTCGATCCACGGCACCGGACGCAAAGTCGCAGCGCTCTGCGGAAGCGCCTACCAGGCGCTGAAGCACAAGGAAGCGGGGGTCGACATCGTCATCGCCCAGGGCCACGAAGGCGGCGGACATACCGGCGAAATTGGCAGCATCATTCTCTGGCCCGAGGTCGTCAAAGCGATCTCCCCGACCCCCATGCTCGCCGCCGGCGGCATCGGAACGGGCCCGCAAGTAGCCGCCGCGCTCTCCATGGGGGCCGCCGGGGCCTGGACCGGATCGATCTGGCTGGCCGTCAAAGAGGCCATGGGGGCCATGGCCCAGAAGGAATCCTACCTCTCGGCGACGAGCCGGGACACGATCCGCTCGCGATCGGTCACCGGAAAGCCCGCTCGGATGCTCCGCAACCGCTGGACTGAAGCGTGGGAGTCCGAGGACAGCCCCGACCCTCTCCCCATGCCTCTCCAGGGCATGGTGACTCTCGACATGGTGCGGCGCACGCACCAGTACGCGGAGAAAGCCCAGGACGTAGCCTTCAATCCCGTCGGCCAGATCGTGGGTTCCATGAACCAGATCCAGCCTGCCCGCGACGTTCTCTCCGACCTAGTGGACGGGTACTACGATGCGCTTGACCGACTCAAATCCCTTTCTCCGGAGAGTTGACGTCTCGCCCACCGGGAAAAAGCTCCGATCTGCTTACAGCTGCCCCGGCCACAACCGAAATCAACTCGAGGTTCCAAGATGCCGACCAACTGGGAAACCGCTGACATCCTGAAGAGCCCCATGGAAATTTGCTGGCAGTTCGATTACGAAATCAGTCGAGAAAAGCTGAAGAACCTCTACAGCAAGTCCAAGCGCCTGCAATGGGATGCGGAGAAGGACCTGGACTGGTCCATCGAGATCGACCCCTCAAGGCCCATTGTCAGCGAGACTCGAAACGGAATCGATCAAATCCCCCTCTTCCAGCGCCTTTCCGATAGCCAGCGTGAAACTTTCACTGCGCATTCCACGGCGCACCAACTCTCCCAATTCCTGCACGGCGAACAGGGCGCCCTGATGACTGCGGCAGCTCTCACCCATGCCGTCCCGGATTACGAGGGCAAGCTCTACGCGGCCACCCAGACCATGGACGAAGCGCGGCACGTCGAGGCCTATGACACCTACATCCGTAAACTCGCGGTGTCCTACCCCATCTCACCATGGCTGAAGTCCGTGATTGACGACACCCTCCAAGCCGATCACTGGACCAAGATTGCCATCGGGATGAATATGGTCGTGGAAGGACTGGCTCTCGGTGCATTCCACAACATGCGCCGCACCACCAGCTGTGCCCTCCTGCGCCAACTCACCGAACTGGTGCTCCGGGACGAATCCCGACACGTGGCTTTCGGAAACCTCTACGTGAAAGAGGCCTTGGAGGAAATGCACATCGATGAACGCGAGGACATCGCACAGTTCTCTTTCGAAGTAATCCAATCCATCGCCAACGCGATTGGCGGCGTCGATGGCACCGGACCCCGGCAGCCTGACCCGGGCTTCCTCGGAGTGCTGGACCAGGTGGGCATCGACCACGAGGATTTCATACGGGCCATCGTCGAGGCGGGGTCGGCGGGCATGGCGGCGGAGGTGCCTGCGGGCCAGGTCCATTCCTTCAAGGACCTGATGATGCCCGCACTGGTCCGCGTGGGCGCCGTGACCGAACGCACCCGGGGGCTCTTCGCCCAGGCCGGGATACCCGTCTGGGACGATCTACGGGTCATCGAATCCATGGAGGACGCCAGCTCGGGAGACTTGTCCGACGACCCCTTCGAGGACCCCTTCGACGATTCCGATTCGGCGCTCGCGAACTGAGCAGGGCCCCGGCCTTCAGGCGTCGATGCGTCGGTACTTGATCCGGTGCGGCGTATCCGCATCCGCGCCCATGCGCTTCTTGCGGTCCTTCTCGTAGTCCTCGTAGTTGCCCTCGAACCACTCGACGTGGCTGTCGCCCTCGAAGGCCAGTATGTGGGTCGCGATCCGGTCGAGGAACCAGCGATCATGGGAAATCACCACCACGCAGCCGGCGAAATCGACCAGTGCGTCCTCCAATGCCCGGAGCGTATCGACGTCCAGATCATTCGTGGGCTCGTCGAGGAGCAGGACATTGCCCCCGCTCTTGAGCAGGAGCGCCAGGTGAACACGATTGCGCTCCCCGCCCGATAGGGTCTCCACCCGCTTTTGCTGATCCTGTCCTTTGAAGTTGAAGGACGAGACATAGGCTCGGGAGGGCACTTCGCGTCGGCCCACCGGAATCATCTCATCGCCCCCGCTGATCGCCTCCCACACGGTCATGCCGGGCTTCAGGGCATCCCGGGACTGATCCACGTAGGCGAGTTGAACGGTCTCCCCCAGCCGAATTTCCCCGGCATCGGGCTTCTCTTCGCCGACGATCATCTTGAACAGCGTTGACTTGCCCGCGCCATTCGCCCCAATCACGCCCACGATGCCTCCGGGCGGCAGCTTGAAGTTGAGGTCGTCGATAAGAATCTCGCCCCCGAAAGCCTTGCCCAAACCCTCGACCTCCACCACCACATCACCCAGTCGTTGGGGCACCGGGATGGGGATTTCGGCCTTGTCCATGGAGCGATCCTGCCCCTCCGAGAGAAGCTTCTCGTAGGCGTTGATCCGCGCCTTGCCCTTGGCCTGACGCGCGCGCGGGCTCATCTGCATCCAGTCGAGTTCGCGCTGCAGGGTGCGCGAGTGCGCACTCGCCTGTTTCTCCTCGACCACCAGCCGCTGCTGTTTCTGCTCAAGCCACGAGGAGTAGTTGCCCTGCCAGGGAATCCCGCGTCCTCGATCAAGTTCCAGAATCCATCCCGCAACGTTGTCGAGGAAATATCGATCATGAGTCACCGCCACGACGGTACCCGAGTACTCGGAAAGAAAGCGCTCCAGCCAAGCCACGGATTCTGCATCGAGATGGTTGGTCGGCTCGTCCAGTAGGAGCATGTCGGGCTTGGAGAGAAGCAGGCGGCAAAGAGCGACTCGCCGACGCTCACCCCCGGAAAGCGTTGTGACATCGGCATCTCCAGGCGGGCAGCGAAGGGCATCCATGGCGACCTCGAGGGTCCGCTCTATCTCCCAGCCGTCCACCGCGTCAATCTTGTCCTGGAGAGCAGCCTGTTTGGCAAGCAGCGCGTTCATTTCGTCGTCATCCAGGGGTTCGCCGAAACGCGCGCTGATCGCGTTAAAATCCTCGAGCAGCTTGCCCGTCTCTCCGACGCCCTCCTCTACGTTGCCAAGGACCGTTTTATTGGGGTCGAGCTCAGGCTCCTGGGCGAGGAAGCCGACACGAATTCCCTTCAGGGGCCTCGCTTCTCCCAGGAAATCCTCATCGATGCCCGCCATGATGCGGAGCAGAGAACTCTTGCCCGATCCGTTGTGGCCCAGCACACCGATTTTGGCCCCGGGAAAGAAGGACAGGCTGATCTCGTCGAGGATAACGCGCCCCTCGCCTACCACTTTTCGCAGGTCATCCATCACGAAAACAAATTCATTGGCCACGGTTGATTTACCTCCAGGGGCCCGAGTGTATCGGGGTCACCGAAAATCGCGAACCGTCGGCCTGGGTCGGAGATCACGCTAAGCTTGTGCCTCACTCCCAACCGTCGAGCCCGATTCGTATCCATGCGAGCGATCTTTTCCGTTCTTGCCCTGATGGCCACGCTGGGCTGCACGCCCAGCCCGGTGGACCGCATATGCATCCTTGTCAATGATGCCAGCCCGGTCTCGCTCGCCATTGGCGAGGCATACGCGGAGGCCCGGGGGATCGACCACGACCGAATTGTCCACTTGAATATCCCGGTTCCCGATCCCGCTCTCGGAGATGCTCGCCACGAATCCATCGCTCGAGAAGATTTCGAGTTACTGATCCGCCAACCCCTGGAAAACGTCTTTGTCGAACGCGACTGGATCAACGCGATAGAGATCATCGTCACGACCAAGGGAATTCCGCTCCGGGTGGATGGGCCACGAGTTTCCAGGCCCTTCCTGCTTCGCGACGACACCACCGCTTCGGTGGATGCCGAACTCTCCCTGCTCTTTTCGCCCCTGATTGGAAGCCCGGGGATCGCCACAAGCCGCAACCCCTACTATGGGCAGGAGATCTCCTTCCAGAAATTTCGCGAACGACATCCCCAGTCACCCCTGCGCTACATGGTTGCCCGCCTAACCGGCTACCAGACGCCGGGGAGTCCGGACGACCCGCTTCCCCGAGACGTTTCCCGACTTCTCGAAAACGCCCAAGCCGAGCCCACCCGCCCAGGCCTGTGGGTCGTCGATCTGGATCCTAACCTGCCCGAGGCCCTGGATGTCGCCAACCAGATGCTACTCGCAGGCACCATCGGCCGCCTGGAGGGCCTTGGCGTGCGCCTGGTCGCCAACCTGGACGAAGGCTTCGCCAAGGACTTCGATGATATCCAGGGCTATGCCTCCTGGGGGAGCAACGCGAGCCTGGACGCCCAGCCGGGTGCCTACGGTGAAATTCAAGGAAGCGTCTACCCCGGTCGGTTTGCACCGCGCGCACTGGCCACAGACCTCGTCAGCACAAATGCACGAAGCTTCACCGCGCCGGCGGAATACGGACAATCCCTCATCGCCGACCTGATCGCCCTGGGTGTTGGGGGCGCTGCGGGGCATGTCGCCGAGCCCACTCTGCCGGGTGTCGCACGCCCGCAAATTCTCTTGGGTCGCTATGCCGCCGGCGTCCGCGCCATCGAGGCCTACTACAGCGCCCTGCCCTACCTGGGCTGGATGAATGTCTACGTGGGTGACCCGCTCATGCGCCTCGACGTGCCTGGGGAAATTCCAATCCCCATGGACATCGATGGGGACGGTCAGCTGGATTGGCGAGACAACTGCCGCCTCATTCCCAACCCGCGACAACGCGACACCGACGGTGATGGCTATGGGAACTTCTGCGATGCCGACGTCAATGCCGATGGGCGCACCACCACCTCCTGGGGAGAAACTTTTCCGCGCAGCTTGCGGGGCGATGTCGAAGCCATCGCGTTGACCGCCCGGGATGGCCACTACCGGCCCGACCACGATCTCGATGGCGACAACAAGGTGAGCGAACGCGACGTCTCCATCGCCCAACTGCTCCTCTTCATGCCCCCCGGCCCGGGGGCCTCGCCGGGAGCGCCTTGAAGCGCCCGGGTCATCGGGGCCCGGAGCCTAGGGCTCCAGCAGGCTAGGGCTCCAGCAGGCTAATGAGGCTCGATGTATCCCATCGCGCCCCACCCCGGGCTTGGACCTCGGCGTAGAGTTCATCCACGGCCGCAGTCAGTGCAAGTTCGGCTCCGCAGCGACGCGCTTCGGCCAAGGCGATGCCCAGATCCTTTCGCATCCAGTCCACCGCGAAGCCGAAATCGAACTCCCCCGCGAGCATGGTCGAGGCGCGATTGTCCATCTGCCAAGACTGGGCCGCACCCTGGGCGATCACTTCCACCACGCGCTCAGCCTCCAGGCCGCTGCGCTTTGCGAAATGCAGCCCCTCGGCCAGAGCCTGCACCATGCCTGCGATGCAAATCTGATTGACCATCTTGGTGAGTTGCCCCGAACCCGCCGGGCCCATCAGGAGATGCTTTTTCGCGTAGACATCGAGGAGGGGAGCCGCCCGGCGGTAAACCGCCTCGTCCCCCCCCACCATGATGGTCAACTCGCCGCGTTCGGCGCCCAGCTGCCCCCCGGAAATTGGAGCATCGAGCCAACCGAGTCCTCGGGCCTCCGCTTCGGCGGCGAATTCCCGAGCCAATTCCGCTGAGACCGTCGTGTGATCGACCAAGACGCTGCCCGGCTCCATGGCGTCAAAGGCGCCGGCTTCCCCCAGCGCGATTTCGCGCAGATCGGCATCTCTTCCGGTACACACCATCACGAATTCCGCGCCCACCACCGCCTCGGCGGGGGTGGCTCCCGCCCAACAGTCATCATCCGAGTGCTGGGAAAGCCATGCTTCTCGGGCCCGGGCGCTGCGGTTGTAGACGCTCACCTGGTGTCCCGCTTGCGCCAGATGGCCCGCCATGGGCGCGCCCATGACGCCCAGACATAGAAAAGCAACTCTCAATGAATTCTCCTTGGCACCGAGCACGCGGCGTTCAAAGGAGCGCCGCCGCCCCTTTTTTTGGGGATGCCTCGCGCCCGTCTTCCGGCCGAATGGGTACACCGTCCCGATACTGAACAAACTGGTTCCGCGAGGCCGGGACCCGAGAACCCGGCGTCAAAATCCCCACGAGATTCAGCGGATCACTCGCCGATACTCGCACCACTTCGCCTTCGGTTTGCTTGCGCTTGACCGCGCGCAAGGATTCCACGGCTTCGGGCAATGCGAATTGTTCGCCGGAAAAGCCCGCCACAAAGCGGCCGCCGCGGACCGAGCCCCGGGCCTCCAAACGCCGCAGGGCACGGACGATCTCGCGCCAGGGAATCGCCAAGTTCTCCCGAGCCACGACGTCGCGAAAGACAACGCCCCAGCGCGCCAGCAATTGTTCGGCCAGGGCCTCGGCCAGGCGGTCCGGCTCGTCCACCGGAAGCGAAACGGGAAAGAGCGACCAGCGACCCTCGGCCCCCCCGGCGGGCCCCTCCCGTAAGCCCCGGCGCAGCCCGCGCCGGGCCCGCTCTCGGGCCCGGGTCCGCGCCCAGCGCTCCCGGGCGCCCAGAAGTGAGCGAACCGCCTGAAAGCCATCGGCGCTGACCCGTCCCCGGGCCACCAGGGCCCAGAGCCCCTCCTCGACCTCCACCGGGAGCCGGGACAAGCGCCCCACCAACTCAGCGTGAAAAAGCGCCCCGCCCCGGCTCAGTTCGGCCAGCACTTCCGCGGCGGCCCCCACCGTGGGCTCGGAAGGCGAGGCATCACCGCGATGGGCCTGCAAGAGCCAAGGCAAATCCGAGCGCAGCACGAAAGCCAGGGGCGTCGCCCGAGACGGCACCGCCTTGAGGCGAACCTCTGGCTCGGATCCCGCCAATGGGGTGGGGGATGGAGTGGGGGCAGAGGTGGGGATGGGGGTGGAGACAGAGGCGGAGACGCTCGGACGCGCCACGGACGACCCGGCGCCCGGGGAAAGACGTCCCCAGGTGACCTGCCCAGAGAGACAGGCCGCATCGAGCCAAGCCGGTTGGTAGCCCTCGATGCGGGCGGCGAGCACGCCGTCCTCCCAAGCCCCCGCCGCCAGTTCGAATCCCTGCAACTGCTCGACCACCTCGGACACACCCCCCCGCCCGGCGCAGCGCGACCCGGGAGCGACGTGCTGCCACCGCAAAAGAAAGCGAATAAACGTGGCCGGGGAGACCGCTTCGATTTCGCTGCGCAGACGATCCCGGGTGTAGCGATGAATCCGGGCCAGCAGCCGCCGGGCACAGAATTGTTCTTCCCCCGCCGTCTGCGGAGGGAGCTTCACCTCAAACTCGCCGCGAAGCGCGAAGCCCTCGGCTTCCAGGTCCGCCAGCGCCAGATCCACGTCGGGCACCGCGAGCGCCACGGGTGCGGCGAGGGAAGCCGCAGTCCCGGGCCCGGCCCGGTCCAGATGTCCGCGGATCAGTTCCCGGATCGACGCCTGGCGTTCGGGCGCCGGTTCCCGGGCCAGTGCCGGGGGGAGTGGCGCATCGGGACGCGCTTGGGCGTGGGGATGAATCACCTGGGCCGCGCGACGGCGCTCGGTGGCGCACCAGAGCAGAGCGCCCGGGAGTTCAAACTCCACGGCTCGCCCCTGGGCCAAGAGAACATCGAAATGTTTACGCAGTTCGGGAACCGCCGGGCACAGCACCAAGGAAAGCAAATGATCGTGTACTTCTTCGGGGTTCCGCGGGTCGGGTCTCTCTTCGCCGCGAACCCTTTCAATGGCCTCGGGATCGAGGGAGGCGAGTTCCCGGGCCTCCACCGGAAGACCCCGCCGCAGGGCTACTGCCCGGGTTCGACGTTCCTCCAGGGGCGCATCATCGAGAAAGGTAAAGGGACGACCGTTCAGAATTTCATGGGCCAGGGGAGAGGGTTCCCTGGTATCGACGAAGCGCGTCCGGACCCTGCCCTCCTCGAAGCCTCGGACCAGAGCCTCAAGCCCCACCACATCCATACCCTCGTTGAGGCAATCCTCCATGGTCTGCCTCACCAGGGGATGGCTGGGGATCTCGATGGGGAAGGTGACGTTCTCCTGGCAGGCCGCCTGGTTGGGAAAAACTGCCGCCATCAGGTCGTCGGCTTCCATCCGCTGGATGGGTGGCGGATTGCGGCGCCCGCCCTTGAAGCGAAGCACCATCAACGACCGATTCAGATTCCAGCGCCAGCGCGCGGTAAACATGGGCGAAGCCAACGCCGCCTGCGCCAGGGTCTCAGCCACCTGGCTGGAATTGAGAAAGCGTGGCACCGATTCGAGGGGGAAGCTGTGATGCGGCCCCAACGAAAGCACCATGGCGTCGTCGTTGGCCGCCGCCTGCAATTCAAAATTGAAGCTCCGACAAAATTTCTTGCGCAAGGCCAGGCAGAGCGCCCGATTGATGCGTCCGCCCAGGGGCGCGTGTACCACCAACTGCATGCCCCCGGCTTCATCGAAGAAGCGCTCGAAGATGAGTTCATCCGAGGTGGGCAGGCCCCCAAGAGCCGTCAATGCCGTAGCCAGGTAGGCGATCACCTGATCGGCGATCACGCCGTCCACATCCCCCGTCGCCAACAGCGCGGCCCGGGCGGCTTCCCTTCCGCCCGCCTCGATCTGCTCGCGCACCTCGGCGCGCAATTTCGAAACCTCTTCGGAGAGTTCAGCGCTCCGGGCCGGTGCCTCTCCCTGCCAGAAGGGAATCGTCGGTGGCGCTCCCCCGGCGTCCGCAACGCGCATCACGCCGGACTCGACCTTCAGAACCCGCCAGGAGGTACTCCCCAAAAGGAAGACATCCCCCTGCATGCTCTCCACCGCAAAGTCCTCGGAAACGGTTCCCACCAAGCTGTCATCGGGTGCAGCCAGCACCCGGTAATCGGCCACATCGGGAATTGCGCCGCCGGATGTCAGTGCCGCCAGGCGTGCGCCGCGGCGAGCGCGCAACATGCCCCCCACCCGGTCCCGGTGAAGATAAGCGCCTCGGCGACCCCGCCCGGTCTGAATGCCTTCGGCCAGCATCTCCACCACGACATCAAAGTCCGCACGGGAAAGCTCCGCAAAGGGCGCCGCCCGGCACACCAATGCGTAGAGATCCTCTTCCTTCCAGTCTTCCGCCGAGCAACTCGCAACGATTTGCTGGGCGAGAATGTCGAGGGGTGACCGGGGCGGAATGATGGCGTCCAACCTCCCGGCGCGAACCCCCCGCAGCAGGGCCACGCATTCCACTAGCTCATCCCGGGTCGTGGGGTAGACCCGACCCCTGGGCGTCCCACTTCGGGAGTGGCCCGACCGACCCACCCGCTGCAAGAAGGTGGAAAGGCCTCGGGGCGAACCCATCTGGCAAACCAGTTCCACAGGTCCGATATCGATGCCCAGTTCCAGGGAAGCCGTGGCCACTAGGGCGCGAAGCTCACCCGCGCGCAGTTGCGTCTCCACGCGGTGTCGACGGTCCTTGGACAGGCTGCCGTGATGCGCCGCCACCGCTCCCTCTCCCAGGCGCTCGGCCAACTCGTGGGCAAGGCGCTCGGCCATACGCCGTGTGTTGACGAAGACCAGGGTCGTCCGGTGCTTTTCGACGTGCTGGGCAATTCGGTCGAGGATGTCGCCCATTTGCGCGCCCGAGGCCACCGCCTCCAGATCCTGACTCGGCAGCTCGATCGCCAGATCCAGATCCCTCCGATGGCCCACGTCCACCACCTCGCAGCGGGGGCGCCCGTCGGGAAGGCTGCGGTCCGGACCCGCCCCCACCAGTAGCCGGGCCAGGGTTTCGATGGGGCGCTGGGTAGCCGAGAGGCCGATCCGGGCTGGACGCTGGGGACAGAGTTCATCCAATCGCTCGAGACTGAGGGCGAGATGCGATCCGCGTTTGTCCCGGGCCACGGCATGGATTTCGTCCACGATCACCGTGCGCACACCCCTCAGAATGGCCCGGCTGCGTTCAGCGGTCAGGAGCAGGTACAGGGACTCCGGGGTGGTGACCAGGATCTGGGGGGGCTTCTTGAGCATGGCGGCCCGAGCCGAGGCCGGGGTATCGCCGCTCCGCAAACCAACCCGCAGTTCGGGGACAGGGTAGCCGCGTCGGCGCGCAGCCTGGGCGATCTCCTCCAGGGGCTCCCCCAGGTTGTGCTGGATATCCGCCGCCAACGCTTTGAGGGGAGAGATGTACACCACCTCGACCCCGGCAGCGGGGACGGACCCAGAATCCGGCTCGCCGGGCTCCGGGTCGACGCCGCCAAAGAGCGGAAGTCCCGCCTCACCCCGCCGGCCCTGGGCTTGGGTAGCCGCCTGGTAGAAGCGATCGATGCAGACCAGAAACGCCGACAACGTCTTTCCCGAACCGGTGGGCGCCGCGATCAACGTATCGTGGCCGGCAGCGATGACCGGCCAGCCGTGGGTCTGAGGCAGGGACGGACCTTCGGGAAAGCGGCTCTCGAACCATTCCCGCACCGCGGGGTGGAAGCCCTGAAGCCCTCCCGCCGATTCGATTACCGACCCTGTCTTCGTTTTCATGGAGATGCTCTCACCGACGCGCTCGGTGATGCTCCAATCGATGCGCTCACCGACGCGCGTGGGCGGCCAAAGTAGCAGCCACCCCGGGAATCAGCGAAGCTAAAGCGAAACCTGCCCCTCGGCCCTTTCCCGGAGACCTCGCGTTGGAGATCGTGCTCGTCCGCCATGCCCAGCCGGATTGGGAACCCGATGACCGCGCTGTGGACAATCCCGGCTTGACCCCCCTGGGCCATGCCCAGGCCGACTGCATCGCCCAGGAACTGAAGGGAGAGCATTTCGACGCGGTCTACCTCAGCCCCCTGCGGCGTGTGGTGGAAACCGCAGCCCCCTACCTCGAGGCCAGCGGCCACAGGGGCGACGTGCGCGACTGGCTGCGGGAAATGGGGCTCCCTTCCCTAGAAGGCCAGACTCGTACCCAAGTCGAGGACTATTTCGGCCGAGCCAATGCTCGGGAGTTTGCCGAGTGGTGGGACGGACCGCCGGGCGGCGAGCGCTTCCGCCACTTCTATGCACGGGTCAGCGGCGGTATCGAGACGTTACTCGGAGACGGGCACGCCGCGGGGATCCACGAAGAAGCGGGCCAGCGGCTCTGGAAAATTCCCGAGGAGACCCAGCGCATCGCGATCTTTGCCCATGAGGGCACCAACTCGGTGCTGGTTTCCCACCTCATCGGGGTGGAGCCCGTGCCGTGGACTCACCTGCGTTTCTCAACGAGTTGGGCGGGTATCACCCGGCTGCACACCGCCCGGGTGGGGAGCCGGTCGGTGTGGTCCATCGAGGCCTTCAACCGGGTCTCCCATCTGGACTCGCTCCAGGGCTCTGCCCCGGGCCTCGGGCGCAGCGGCAGCTACTGAGGCGACCCGTCGTCCGGGCGGGCACTCGAACGCGCGCCGGCGACCCGGGCGAAGTCCTCGATTTCCGCTCGAATGGTCTCGGGATCCCGGTCTCGACTCGAATAGCGCGCCACCACGTATCCTCGGTCGTCGATCAAAAAGCTGTGCAGGGTGTGGCCGATGCTGCCGTCGGCCTCCGGGGTGGATCCGATCCCCCAATCCCGAGCCACCGCCGCGGCGCGCTCGGGTTCACCACCGAGAAACGACCAGTCCGAAAGGTCCGCGCCGTGTGCCTCGGCGTAGGCCCGCAAAGTGGGCCCGTCGTCCACCTCGGGCTCCAAGGTCACCGACGCAAAGCGGGTGCGCGAGCGGGCAAAATCCGAAAGTCCGCGCTGCACCGAGACCAGATCGTGGGTCTGGGCCGGGCACGGCCCGGGGCAACGGGTGTAGATGAAGTCCAGCAGTACCAACCCCCCACGCCAGTCCGCCAGATCGACCCGGCGCCCGTCTTGATCCTCCAAACGGACGTCCGCGGCGAACTGAGCCCTGATCCTTCGATCCCCGGGGACGTCGATCCAGCCCTCTTCCTCTGTGGCCCAACCGAGCACCGAGAGGCTTGCGACTTCGGGCCGAGCGGTGTCTTTCCGCAGGCGGTACGCCACGCGTTGGCCGGGAGCCAGCGATTCCAGCAGAACCGGGTCGGCGACGATCATCCAGGCACTCTCGGCCGCAGCGCCGGGCCCGCCCCCATCGGTGGCGATCAGAACGCGCCTTTCCTGGCTGACCTTGTCCTCGACAACTCCGCCCAGAACCGGAGCTTCGGCGCAGGCCAAGCTCATGGCCGCAAGCAGAAGAACTCCGTGCACTACCGGGAGGCGGCTCAATAGATCCATTGCCAGGCCACGGTGTACTTCACGTCGGGTGCGAGTTGAGGACCGTCCACCGACTGATAAATAGGAAAAAGAGCCTCGAAGCTGAAACGTTGGCCACCCAGGATCGGCAGCAAAAGATTCACCCCCGGTCCAATTTCCCACCGGGTTCCCCCTTGTCGGTTGGCGGCGTTGAGGGGGCTGGCAGCGGTGGCCGCGGGCGTTGCCAGAGCGGGATCCGCACCCTTTATATTCTGGGTCTTGGCCCAACCGAGCCGCGCAGAAACTGAGAGCCAGTCGCCCAACTCGCCCGCCAACCAACTCGAGGCCTGGTAGACGGCGCCGAGTTCGTAGCCCAGATCGTTCTTCCCCGTGCGGTATTGGCTGTCCACCTGAGCGCCCCAGGACAAGCGCTCGTGCTTTCCGGTATACGTCAGGCCCCAATGCACATCCCAGGATCCCGATCCGTGCTGCATCGTGTAGGGAAGTCGCATCCCATCGCTGCCGTCCACACGAATACTCCCGGTGGGCAGACTGAGGGCGACATTGAACTGGGTCTTCTGGGTCCCCTTCTGCATGAACGGAAGCAGTACGATCAGAAGTGCGTCGCCGATCCCGCTGGTCTCTTGGCGATCGGTCATGCCGTCCACGCTTTGATCGAGACGTTTTTGCACAAAGGGCAACAGCATGGCCACGGTGAAGCGCTCGTGGGGCGCATACATGACCCCGAAAGTATGGGTTTGATTGAGCTGGGAGAGAGGCGTCGACGAGTAGGCTGGATACTGGACGGCGAACTCGGCCGGAGAAAGCCTCTCCTCCCCCTGCATCAGGCGATCGTTAAAGACTCGCTGGTAGCTGTACAGAAATGTCCAGTCGCCGCGTTCGTGGGTGTGATCGAGAATGACACCCGCCGGCGCGAAATCGCTGGCCCGGTCCAGAGGCCGATGCAGGGCGGGGGTCGAAGGCATCGACTCCGGCGGGGGGGCAGAGTCCTGCGCCGGGCTGGCTCCGGCAAGCAAGAAGCCGGCGGCGGACCCAAGGCAAGCCCCCAACCCGGTTCGTATGCACTTTGAAGAGCCAATCACGGAACGCACCCTAGCCCGAAGGCTGGGGTGGGCCAAACGCTGACGCCTCATTCTTCGGCCTTGGGCTCCCATTCTGCACGGAAGCGCGCATCCAGAACTCCAAGATCGGTGCGATAGCTGCGCCGGGTGGCGCGTTCAAAATCACCGCCGCGAAGCACCGCCGCCACCCATTCCCGAAGCCGGCGCTCGCCGTGGTTGCGGGCCAGATAATCGATGAAGCCGTGGGACTGGGCATAGGCGAGATAGGCGGATTCGGGACCCATCTGGGAGAATGAAGGCAGGCCGAGATCGGCCAGGGCGTAGAGCTTTCCCTGGGCGCCGGCGGCGGCGAGCAGTGCACTCTGGCGGCGGGTCAGGCCCTGCCCCCCCTGGGCCCCGGCCTCGAACCACTCGGCAATTCCCTCGTTGAACCAAGCGGGCAAAACCCGTCCCGA
>Ga0310120_10001243_pt1 | contig 19241 bp, 15 predicted proteins | sample CB27_AW_983_MG_FD_203506 | JGI IMG/M metagenome (GOLD analysis project Ga0310120, IMG submission 203506) | Marine microbial communities from Western Arctic Ocean, Canada - CB27_AW_983 | ecosystem: Environmental > Aquatic > Marine > Oceanic | place: Canada: Western Arctic Ocean | collected...
CGGTTTGCAGCACCACGTCTCGATGCTCTGGATGGATTTTGTTGCCCCCAGCCGGAGGGAACCTACCTGTTGTTCCCTGATATCGTTGAAACTGGAATGGATGCGAATGACCTGGCTGCAGAGATTCTGGAGCAGGCGCGTGTTGCCGTGGTCCCGGGAGACGAGCGTTGGTTCGGCCCGGGGGCAAAAGGGCACCTGAGAATCTCATTTGCCACCAGTGAGGCGATACTCGATGAAGCCATCACCCGCATCGAGAGATGGAACAGAAATCGCTGAAGCAGCCATCCTCTTGCCAGGGATCAACGATCTTCTGGACTCCGCAAGATATCCAGATCTGTGATACCGATGACATCGATTCGAGGGCCTGCGTGGTATTCGTGACAGGTTGTACAGCGATCCTCGACCGGGTGACCATGACATTCGATACACTGATTGCGTGTCACGGATTTCCAATCATTGGGAAGATCCTTGTTCGTCGCGGGCTCGTGGCAACCGAGACAACTGATGTCGGAATTGCTCAGAATATGTGGCCCGTGGGCGAAGTGAGTGAAGTGAGGGAATGGTTCTGCGCGGTGAGAGTCTGGCTCCCAACGCACCTGATCGCCGCCGTGCTGGAGACCGATGTGGCAGGACGCACACGCTCCTGGAGAGTCTTCCGAAAAGATCTGTGCAAAGACCTGTGCCGAATCGGGATCCTGGTCACCGGTTCTTGCTTCCAGGGTAGCCCAGGCGCGCAGGAAACTATCCGCATGCTGCACCGGGCGGTATCGAATCGAAGAATCTACCCGGTACCAGCCACCAGCATTGGCCCAGCGAGCGGGGTTGATCGAGGACGGACTTGAAACTGCTTCAGTCGAAGGGGCTGCGTCCACGCCATTCTCATCGAGCAAGTCTCCATCGAGCAGATCTTCTTCGAGCAAATCCCCATCGAGCAAATCATCGCCCAGCAGATCAACATCTTCGGCTTCCCCCTGCGGATCACCGTGCCCCGGTTGGGCGACAGGAGCAGTATCCTTGCCGGGAAGATCCTCACCGGCACGGTGAAGAGCCACCTCTTCAGAGAGATGAGGAAACCAGGCATCGCTCGCCTCAACCAGTAACGAACGAGGCAGTAGAGCCGCGAGTTGAGCCGTTTCATCATGGGTCAGGCTGCCAGCTGCTGCGGGGACCATCCTGTTGATCAAGGATTCCAGATTTCCCTCGGCGGCATCCAGAAGAGCTTCCTTGTAAGCCCATGCCAGGTGACTGGCTGAGTTGAGAACTGCTTCCGATTGCCCCTCGAGCGACCAGAGTTCAATTCCTGATAGTTGTGTCAGCGACGGATCGGCATCCACCGCATGGCGAATCCACCGCCGACTCCATGATTCAGGAAACTCGGTTCCATTGAAGGGCCAGTCACCCAACTCCATCCCTGCTTCGCTCAGGGTAGTGGTATCGATGTCGGGGATCGCCAGCACCTCGAATCCCAGATCCTTCCCGGCAGGGCCACGGCCTCCGATGGAATCCTCATGACATCCTGCGCAAGACATCGAAAAGGGCTTCACTCGCATCCGGTTGCCATCTGGACCCAGGGTGTGGCAATGATCACAACGATCTGGTGCCAGATCTGGCTTTTCCATGAAGTGTTTGTTGGCGTGATTGAAATGATCAAACTGGATCGCCCGGATGGGCACGCCATATTCATCACCAAACTCCGGGTGCCCCTTGTGAAAGGATGGGAACCGCTTCTGATGACACGCCTGACAGCGAGCATCGTTGAGTCCAGTTTCGGGCGATTCGAAACGGTGCTCTACATGGCAGCGAGCACAGGGTATCGATGCGATCCCACCGAGAGTTCGCGAGCCTTCAGCGACATCCTTCTCCCAACGCTCCGGAGATACTGAGTGCGGATTGATGGCGTACTCACCCATGTCGTGGCAATCGAGACACTGTCCTGAAGCGTGAGAATCTCCGATTCCTAGCAAACCTCTGCTCATGAAAGTGAACGTATTCGACAGTTCCGGATCATGGCACCGAGAACATTGGAACTGTGAGTGGGCACTACTTCTGGCGCCTGGGTCGAACGATACAGACCAGTCTCCGGAGATGATGATGAGAGCCAGTCCGATGGTGAGAAAAAGGACTCGCAGAAACATGTTGCGTCTTTGTCTGCCTTCACTCGGTATCGGAATGCAACGATTGTCGGATTCGGAACAACGGCCATCGGGTCCGGGTCCGTGGAGACAAGGATCTCCAGTGCGGCCACAGGTAAACGGCTGATCTGGTCTGACATACCGGGTCACTCTGGCATCGAAGGGGCCAAGGTGTTTCGCCATCAAGCCCCCATCTCTGCAGCGTGAGAGATCACAAGAAGGACATGAAGCAGGATGATCAACAACATCGCCCCTGTGAGAGGAAGGTGTATCAACAGCCATCCTCTCATCCATAGATGGAGCCGTTGTTGTCGATCCAGTCGAGCTTTCTTCGCAACCAGTTCCAGGATCAGTTCCTCGCTGCTGTCTGAATCGATGTTTGCTGGATTGAATCGGATGGAGTGCTGCTGCTCCAGCAACCGAGGGATGTACTGATTGCCACTTCGTCCCTGCGGTAATAACCCGGGTCCCTGACAGAGGAAGGGCCTGAGTAACTCGAGGTAGACCTTTTCGAAACCGGAATCGGATCCCGTCTCCCTGAGTCTCTTCATCTGTTGATCCGCTTCATCCCTGATCTGAGCGAGTTGATGCGGAATCCTGGCATGGAGCAATGTGTCCTGAGAGTCGTGCAGGGGTAGCGGGATTTGACGCATCAAGATCCAACCACCGATTCCGCTGAGAAGGAGAACTGCGTATCCGCACCACAGTAGAATTTCAAAATTGCCTGTGGGGAAACGGTACCCGGTGTGCACAAGAAACATGAAACCACTGATCCAGCCAGTGGTGAGATGCAACATCAACCAGGTCGATGTCCTGCCCAGCGGTAGGAATGGCAATCGCTTCCGGATTCCATAGATGCAAAGCAGCAGGAAACTGGCGAGTAGAAACCAACCACTCGTGGAAGCCGGGTCTTCCAGCGATCGATCTGCATCGCTGACCGAGATCCAGAAGATGATCAAGATGGCGATGGTCAGCAGAACGATGATCGTCGGTGGCTTTCTGGGGATTGCCATCGATTAGCCTCTCCTGCTCATCAGCGGATCTCTAGCTCCGAAATCAATCCGGTGAAGAGCATCATGGGGACAGGCGTTGACACAGGCAGGACCGGAAGGCTGATCGATGCAGAGATCGCACTTGGTTGCTCTCAGGAGAGGTTCCCCGGACTCGATGTCGATGATCGGAGTACCTGAAGGATCACGAATTTCCACGGTACGGATGCTGTCATACGGACAAGCATCAACGCATGTGCCACAGCCAATGCAGGTGGACTCCTGAATGATGACATTTCCGCTGTGAGGATCACGGTGAATGGCGCCGGTCGGACACCCGATGAGACATACCGGATCACAGCAGTGCATGCAGGCGGTGGCAACCATCAGCTGGGCGTGGCGGTGTCCCTCTCGAATAAACCTTGGATTGCCATCGTGTGTGACGGCACAGGCCTTGACGCAATCATCGCAGTCAGTGCAACGATTCAGGTCGATGATCATCGTCTGATTGCCATTGATGGTTCTGTGATCGAGAAGAAAGTCGAGCATCCCTCCAGTCATTTTCCCTGCTACGCGACTACGGCTGAAGTCGTCGAGGAGGTCCTGTTTCTTTATGTAGGGATAAATGTGCTTCTTGAAAGAGGGTGTTGAGATGAGAAGCAGGTCGGTTGCACCGATGCATCGAAGACTGCTGGAAGAATTGCGAGGCACACCTGATTCGATGGATGAGAGCACCTCATCGATGCCAAAGACATCACCTGGACGGAGGTAATCACTGGTTTCGATGGTTCCACTGCTATCCTTGGATATTCTTGCGAACCCATTCATCAAGATGAAAACACCGTCGAGGTGTTGGCCTGATTTCACCACCAGTGTTTCACGCGATAGGATTTCATGTCGATTTCCCCTCGATGATCTGAGGCCTCTGTTCCAGTTCTCATCGCCATGTCGTTCAAATCGAAGTTCCTGGACAAGTGCCTTCTTCGACTGTTCTGGAATCGAATCGAGCAGAGGCAAATCCGAAAAAATCAACTGGAGAGAATAGGTGCGAATGCGCTCCTCAAGGAATTCCCACAAGGACTTCGATCTGCGGCAGATGTCTCGGAGTCCCTGCCATCGGATTTCGATCAGTGAAGATGGCTCTTCTGCGAAGATGGTGGCGGTTCTGCTACTTCTTCTCAGTGCAGCGATCTCACCAGACAGTTCTCCGGGATAGATCTCTCTGGAGTTGTACTTGGTCAAGAATTCAGGAAGTGGCATGGGTAGCATTCGAGTCTTCTTGACGATGGATTCTTGAGATGGCTGTGCTTCCGAGAAGGAGAGATCGGAGCGTGTCTCGGGCAGTCTGGAGTTCTGCCACAATTGCGAGATCGCCTCGATCCATGACTTCTTGTTCACTTTCTCTCGTGTATCGAGTGCTTTCTCTCCGGCAGGATCAAGCAGTACACGAAGTTTTCCCGACATGCATAGAAAGACAGAACCGCCGTAGTCCCCCTTTCGAATGAGTATCTCACCGGCATCGATGTCGACTTTTCTGGCGTCGTTTCGGAGGATATCCTCGATCGATGTATTGCCCTGTAGATAGTCAGAAAGAGCCAAGGTGAGGACAGAGTCGGTCAGTGCCCAGTTCACGAGAGTCTCGGGGAGAAGTTCTTCTCCGAAGGGTTGGTCCCATCGCTTGGGCCGACTGACTCGCAGTTTTGAATTCGCCATGCCAGACACCATTCACCGAGGCCATCACGGGGACTCTGGCGACCCTCCCCTGTAGTTCTCTGGCTTCGCCAGAAGCGAATCTATGCTCTGCAGCTGGCTACCGTCATGAATCGCAGCAAAGGCATTGACTGCAGATGTTATTTGATCTGCAGCACTGGCGATGGCTGGCTGGTTTTTCAGACTCATCTTGAGATTCTTGATCGCCGCCATCGCTTCGGAGACCTGGGTGTTGTCAGTCAATTTATCGACGGCGTCGAGGCGCTTCCTCAAGCGCGCAAACCTCTTGGCATTCTTGACTGCATAATCACCACCGCTGGTTGCGGTGGCAACAGCTCGCAGCACGGTTTCCATCTCAGCGAGGATTCCAACGATGTGCAGCAATCGTTGTCGTTCGATGGAGGCAACCTTATTTTCTTTTCCCTTGGTGTAGAAGTTGTTGTGTCGAATGACACCCTGTGTCCATGCCACCAGTTCGAAGTCACTTCCCGTGGAATGCAGTCCGGTGTTGATCAGTGCTTCATCCGGGATGACATGACAGCTGACACAATTTCTGGCTATCTCCAGTATCATCGCAGGTCTCAGCATCCCTGCCACTTGCGCATCATTCCAGCGGTCCGAGATCTCGGTGGCAGATTCTTGCCCTTCTTCCTTGCCGCTGAACTCGCCATGTCTTTTCAGCCAGCCACGGGCTGCACCGTGGCATGATTCACAGGAGATTCCCGAAACGGGCTTGGTCTTTTCTGCTATCACCTTCGTGGTGGCATGACAATCGAGGCAAAGGCTCTCGCTCTTGATTCGCTTGATCCCCATCCTTTTTGCTATCGCACGCCCCTCATCGGAACGAGGCATCTCTGTGATGGTGGAGAAATGAGGGGTCGACTCCCAGATGCTTCCGGAGTGCTTGTGGCATTCGACGCACTGGTTGGCTCCCTCGATGGCCGATGGGTCGTGGCCGGGCCCCACCCCGGGTGGCGCGATTCCATCGCCTCGGGCCCCTGACATATCAAGGGCTCCTAGCGAGCACAGTGCGAAGATTCCGAGCGTGAAGATCCTGTGTTTGATGACTACTCCTTGGTTCATGACCAGCGAATCTGCGCGACTCGATCATGCCTGGATCTCGATATCATTGAGGGGTATTGCGACACATGCCAGACAGTGGCCATCCCTGATCTCCGCAGATGGCTCCTCCTCGTAGGTCACTTTCCCATGATTCAGGCGAACTTCACAGGTGCCACAGGTCCCCGAGCGACAACTACTGTCGATCATGATCCCAGCATCTTCGGCTAATTCGAGGATGGAACTGTCTTTATCCCACCGTATCGCCCTTTCGCTCCTCTTGAAGAGAATCTTGGGAAGCACCGCTCCATCGGATTGGGTAGATGATGTCGGTGCTGATTTCTTTTTCCTGGTCGAAGCGGGCCCAAATGCTTCCGTCAATATGCTATCGGTGGGTACTCCGGTTTCTTCCAGAGAAGAGACCAGGGAGTCCATCATGGGAGGAGGGCCACAGATGTAATACTGTAGGTCGACATCTCCCGTGATTTTTTTTAATCGGCTGGCGTCGACAAATCCGTGCTGGACGAGGTCCGTCTCCTGATCTTGTTCATCGGGTTTGCTGTAGAAGATGTGGAGATCGATATTCTCATGACGCCCAATCAGGCGTGCGATGTGGTCAAGAAAGGGGTGATCTTGTCGATTTGTGACGGCATGAATAAAGTAACACTTTCTATCAAGCCGTTCAGCGCAGATCGCCTCAAGCATGCTCAGTAGTGGCGTGACCCCGATTCCACCCGCCAGAAAGACCGCTGGCCGTGGATCCAATCGATCGAGGATGAACTTTCCTGCAGGGCTACTGACTTCGAGCAGATCTCCGACCTTCAGATTTTCATGAAGGAACGATGAGCCTGCTCCGGGTGGTGCATCAGGTTGGTTCAGAGGTGGGGGGATTTGTTTTACAGTGATTCGATATCGATTTTGATCTCCTGGACCGCAAGAGATCGAGTAGTTTCGCACTGTCGGTCGTTGGGATCCTGGTATGCGCAGTTGAAATCCCAGATGCTGACCCGGTTCAAATGGCGGAAGGGGTTCGCCGTCCAGAGGGCGAAGGTAGAAAGAGCATATGTTCAACGCTTCCGTTACTTTTTCGTCTAGAATGAATCGACGATAGCCGCGCCACGATTTGCGCGGGCCTTGTGCAGTGACTACATCAGGAGATTGATCGATCTCTTGGAGTAGTTTGTTTGTCTCCAGTTGACTGAAGCGAAAATGCTGATTTGTTCTCCTCATTGCAGACGCCAGCGAGATCAACACCTCCAGGCCGACGACAGCTACGATCCCGAAGCCGATCCAAAATATTACATCTTCTGAAAACATTGATCAGAACCTGACCAGGAATTCGGTCCGAATACCGTTTCCATTATCACCATTCTCTGTCAATTTCGAGTAGCCGTCACATTGTAGCATTATCCGGTCGGATAGTTTTTTCTGGTACCGTACTCCGATGGCACCTGTCGCCACATCGCCTACTTCAGTGGGTGCCCGAGCTCCCAGTTCGACGATGAAATTGTTTCGACCTTCGGCCATGATCCACTGATATCCAAGGGCTCCTCCAAACGCTCGATCTGCGCCATTGCCCAGTGCTGCTGAGAAACTACCCAGTTCCACTGCGGCGAATAGCAAGCCCGCTTTGCCGAGAGGTCCACCCTTGGCAGGGCCTCTGGCAGCAGAAGCAAATTCATCGATAGCGAGAAACAAGGTGCCATACGCGATGTCATCTGTTCCGTAGGGTGTCGTTGAGGCCTCGGCAAAAAATAACATTCCGTCGCTGACTTCTGGGTTGTCTTCTTCCTCGGCATGAGAGGCACACCATCGGACAGTGGTGTTGAAGGTGCGCCCCCACTTCTTGATTCGCTGAGACAAACCCAATCCCGCATATATTCCATCGCCACCCTCAAGGACAGGTGCATCGATGACAACCAGATCTGCGTCGATGGTGCTGGAGTAAGTATCTGTTTCAGTCGAGATGGCGAAGAAGCGAGATTCATCCACAAGTTGATTGTTGTTTCGATTCAATTCATTCCAGCCGTAGATAAAACTAAGCCGCATCATTGAGGTGCCGGGAACCGCTAAGAATTTGGTTACACCGATAGCGTCCATCTTGTCGTTGACCAGAATCCCATCTTGCAGGTCCACTTCCCAACGACCGATACTGAAACCGTAATCGAGCTGCCGGTTACTTTCCTTGTCGAGGCCAGGAAAAAGCTCACTCAATTCTCCTTCAAAGAAGAGAGTCGTAATGTCGAGGTTGGTGTGGTCATACCAACCGTTCTCTGCTTCCGGTTCGCTTGTGTACCGGGTGAATTGCCCCCGCTCTTGTAATGGCTCGATGCCGACCAAGAATCGTTCGGTACCTGTGAGTTGTAGGTTTCCAAATAGTTCAAGTTGATTGGCCCACTCGATCAAACGATGACCGTTGTCGGAAGGGTTGACCACGTTGACACCACTACGCAGATTTCCGTACACCCAGAATGAGGGGCGCCAGATCGCTCCTGTTGGCGATTCGAATCCTCGTTCCAGTGGCCCTATTTCCAACAGGCCTGGCCCCAGTTCAAGAATGGGAGGCGTCGGTTGAAGTTCTTCCATCGGGATCAGTGGAATGTAGTGGTCGGGCAATCGACTGGAACTCTCTGCATCCTGTGACCAGGAGGTCTGCGCGACCAACAATAGAATGATAAGAATGGAGATGGATCTCGTTACAACTATTGCGGCCAGTTGCGGTGGCAATGCTAACTCGTTATCTCCAGATTTAATGGTCTGGGAGCAGATCAAGCCCTGTCTCCTTCATTGCTGTAATTTTTACCACCGCCGATTTTTCGGCGATCACGATAGCACCTTCGACCAGTTTCTTGGCCAGTTCACGGGGTGAGAGCCCGTAATCGAATCCGACATGCATCGTCTGATGAATCAGGTTCACGGGAACAGATTGAGAGATGAATTGTACCTTGACTGAGTATGGCCCCCGTCCGGTGAGCAATCCTCCTGCGATACGATAAGTGGCAGTTCGATGCCCCAGTGGTTCGATACCTCGACGATGTTTTCGTACCCCTTTTGGGTGGCCGTAAATGTTGTTGGGCCTGGAGGCGGGACGAATGAACGGGATTGCAGTGACCGAATTGTTGGTCGTTAGCACCTGTTCCTGATCTCCTCCCCGAATGTTTCTTGACAACACTGTTGATTGCAGATTGAACAACTGTTCATCCAGTGGGATCTCGCCGTTACGGACGTAGAGGGAGAATCCATCCCTGACATCTCCGTTAGGGTCACGGTCTCCGGAGATGAAAACGAGATCACCTTGTGCATCCTTGACTTCGATCTGAAGGACAAACAGCCTGCCGATCTTGTCGGCGGGAAGATTGTGTCCGCTGGAGAGGTTTTTCACATCGAGTTCGAAGTCGATACCCTCCTTACTGGCAGAAGTGATACGGATATCGGAAAGAGCGAAGCCCCGCTGCATCACCTGGACCCTCTGTTGCTTGGCCCAATCGAGTAGTTCGAGTTGTTCATCGATAATCTCACGTGCGTCGTATCGATCATCGATGGAATCCCAGGCTTCAGGGAATGCGAAGTCTTCCGGGCATTCGTCTTCGAACTCATCGGTGCCCCATCCGCTGTCTACTTCGAAGAGGAGCCATTCTGAGATCGATTTGAAATCTTGGGCTTGTTTGTTGATGGGGAAAATACCCGGATGAATGAGAGAGTAGTCAGGACCTGCAAAGAAGTGATTCGTCAGTTTCCTGTTGGAAGTCATTTCTCCTCCCACCACGGCGCCGGGGCCTTGTTCATAACCGGACGGAATCCCCTGTTCCTTGCCCATGTGGCAATCGTTGCAGGAGATCCCTTGTGCTGCTGCGGGTGAGTTTCGATACTCGCTGAGAACTTCGTGTACACGGAATCCGTTGGGGGTGTAGACCTCGTGGCAACTTCCGCAGAAGGAGGGGTCTTCAAGCTCAGGAAACTTCTCCACCTCAGCGTGGATAGCGCGACCCACGTCATCGCGATTTGTATTCACCCTGTAGGTTTTTGGGTCACTGAGAACGCGACTCATTTCGCTATTACCCTGGGCGCCCTTCACTGAATCGAAGATATCCCCCCTGTCGATACCCAGTCGCCCCGCGACCTTTCGGTAGGGAGCGCTCATGCGGTGGCAGACGACACAGGTGATTCCCTCTCTCGAGACGGGGTGTCGATCGAGGTTCGAGAGGCCTGCGGGTTCGCCGATGTCAGACCCGATGGGCGTATGGCAGCGAACGCAAAAATCTCCGGTGGTGGAGCTGGTGCCCTTATTCAAGGCAATTTGCATCGACACCATCAACGGACTCAATTGAGAGTATGCGTGCTGGGAAACGGACCATTCGCGGTATTGCTTGGGGTGGCAGCTGGCACATTCGTCTGCCGAGGGGAAGTCGCTATTTGCGAAGAGGCTATCGTGTGCATCACGAGAATCGTCGACGGCTGCTTGGTAGTCAGGTGTATTTTCTGAAGGCATCTCGGGCAACAATAGATCATCATCAAGCAGATCATCGTTCTCGACAGGTGGTATTGGAGGAGGATTCTGGGAATAGACTGGATGATGAAATCCAATGTTGTTTTCTGATGGCCCAATAAGAACGAACATACTCATCAGGAAACCGATAAGTACAGAAGTGGATGGTACCGTGCTGACCGGTTTCACTTGTGCCTCGATTTCACCTTGAAATTCGGTGTGGGTAAGCCTTGCCATGGATAATCAGCATAATTCAAGTCATTGGGAATACTGAATAAATTCCACCATTGCTACATTTCTCAAAGAACAAGAGCAGTCAAATCGTGGGGGTACTTCATGATTCATCTGATGACAATTTGCTTGTTGAGTATTTTGCCGGTGTTGGATTCGTCTGCTTCTCAGCCGGCAAGACCCGACATCATCGTCATCATGGCCGACGACATGGGCTGGTCCGATATCGGTTGTTTCGGCGGTGAGATCAAGACTCCGAATCTCGACCAGCTGGCTTCGGATGGAGTTCGTCTGCGTCAGTTCTACAACACGGCTCGTTGCTGCCCGACGCGTGCCTCATTGTTGACCGGTCTCTATGCCCATCAGGCGGGCGTCGGTCACATGGTGTACGACGGTGGATCGCCCGGCTATCGAGGCGAACTGTCACCGACCACCGCGACCATCGCTGAACACCTGACTGCCGCCGGCTACCGCACCTACATGTCGGGCAAGTGGCATGTCACACACAATCTGGGCAAGGCAAAGCAGCGTATCGAGCCGAAGAAAAGGACCAACTGGCCCATCGACCGGGGCTTTCAACACTTCTTTGGCACCATACACGGCGGTGGTTCCTACTACGATCCGGTTTCATTGACCCGGGGCGAACGTTACCTCCCGGCTCCTGAAGGGGACTACCACTACACCGATGCCATCAGCGAAGAGGCCGCAAAGTTCATCGAGCAGAATGCATCCCATAGTAAAGCGGCTCCGATGTTCATGTATGTGGCGTACACCGCTCCTCACTGGCCGCTCCATGCTCGCCCCGCTGACATCGAGAGGGTCAAGGGGCGCTACCTCGACGGTTGGGATGCGATGCGAGAAGCGCGCCTGAAACGTCAAAGTGACATGGGATTGATCGATGCAGCGTGGGAGATTTCTCCGCGTGATTCTCGCGTCAAGAGCTGGCAAGAGACGCCGAACCATCCGTGGCAAGAGCGGCGCATGGAGGTCTATGCCGCCCAGGTCGAACAACTCGATCGAGGCATCGGACGCATCGTTCATGCACTGAAGGCGCAGGGTCGGTTGGAAAACACCCTGCTACTGTTTCTGGCCGACAATGGCGGTTGTGCCGAAGAGATCACATCCGGCTGGAAGAGCCTGACCATTCCTGAAAAGACACGGGATGGTCGCGAGGTGAAAAACGGCAACAACCCGAAGATGCTGCCGGGACCGGAGGTGACTTACCAGAGTTACGGTTTGCCCTGGGCCAATGCTTCCAACACACCTTTTCTGCTCTACAAGCATCATGTTCACGAAGGTGGGATCTCGTCGCCGCTGATCGCGCACTGGCCTGCGGGATTACAGGGCAAGGGGGTGATTCACGATGGACCCGGTCATGTCATCGATCTGGTCTCGACCTGTCTCGATGCAGCAGGGGCGGCACCGATCACCGAACTGGATGGAATCGCCATGCAGACGATCGAGGGAGTCAGTTTGCTGCCGATTCTCTCGGGAGAGTCTGCCACCGAACGTCCCATCTTCTGGGAGCATGAAGGAAACCGAGCGGTGAGGCTTGGTAGATGGAAACTGGTCGCCCGGCACAACCGACCGTGGCAACTGTTCGACATGGTGGCAGATCGCACCGAGTTGCATGATCTCTCCGAGCAAAAACCACAACTGGTCAATGCGCTGGAGAGCAGCTATCAGCAGTGGGCCCAGCGTGCTCAGGTCAAACCCTGGCCGTTGAACCGATAGCACAATTCTGCCAACTCGGACTTCAGATTCGCCAGGGTGCTCGCATCGGCTGACGGATCAGGCGATTGGCTTCCTCATCGCCGGGGAAGGTCTGGCCGACCGGGTCATAGTGTAGTTTGCGTCCGGTTCGAATCGCGATGTTGGCCAGATTGACCAGACTGCACGAGCGATGCCCGTTCGATTCGTTGAGCGCGAAGCGCTGGCGGGTTCGCACCGATTCATCGAAGTTGGTGGGACCGACCTGGGGAGGATCGGGCAGATCGTCGATCCCTTCCATCAGGTCTGCAGGTTCGGTGCGCATACCGCGAAACAACTTGCCATCGGGACCTTCGATGTATGGCAATCCCTCAGCGTCCTTCGGTCCCCACTCTCTCGATTCCAGGATCAACTCGGTTCCATCCTGATACTTCAACATCACCTTGCCCCAGGGTCCGCAAGAATCGGGGTGTTGCGGCCACGGTGCGATGGCACTGATCTCCGAGGGTGATGTGTGGTCCTTATCGAGGATCCACTGCACCGGATCGAGGTAGTGCTGACCCATGTCGGCGAGTCCCCCACCGTCGTAGTCCCAGTAGCCGCGAAAGGAGCCGTGCGTGCGGTGTGCGGTGTAGGGTTTGAAGGGTGCGGGGCCTAACCAGGCATCGTAATCGAAGTGGTCGGGCACTGGTTTGGGTGCCAGTCGTGGTTTTCCGACCCAGAACATCTTCCAGGCGAATCCCGTGTCTGGACTGACACGAACTCGAAGTGGACCGCCGAGACGGCCGGACTGGACCAGTTTCTTGACGCGGCGGGCATCGGCACCGAGGCCGTACAGACCGCCCTCGAAGCGAAACCAGGTATTGAGGCGGAACACGGCGCCCGTTCGTTCGATCTCGTCGACGACCTGGATCCCCTCGTCGATGGTTCGGCTCATCGGTTTTTCACACCAGACATCGAAGCCCGCCCGTGCCGCAGCCACGCTCATCAGTGCGTGCCAGTGGGGCGGCGTGCAGATGTGCATCACATCGATGTCGGTTCGATCGAGCATCTGACGCCAGTCGCTGTAACCACTGCAGTTTCCGCCGGCATGTTTGAGTCCGTTGGCGAGCCTGTGGGCATCGACATCGCACAGTGCCAGGGTCGTCGGTGTGGATCCTTCTCTGTTGGGGCGAATGTGTGCACCGCTTCTGCTGATGCCACCGCATCCGATGATGCCATGAGTGATGGTGTCACTGGGAGCCACCCGCCCAGGCCCGCCGAGGACATGAGCCGGTACGATGTGGAATAACCCCAGAGCAGCGGTGGCAGTGGCTCCTCGCCGCAACACCTCGCGACGGGTGATTTCAGTCGTGGATCCGATTCGGGGGGCATCCTTGCGCTGTGGGCTCATGCCAGCTCCTCATCTTCATCCTCGTACTCCTCGTCATATTCCTCATCGTCTTCCTTGAGCTCTTGCTCTGCTTCGCGAAGCATCCTTTGAGAATGAACTCCCAGCAACAGGGCGGTGCCCCCCTCGATCGCCGCACTGATGATGGTGTATCTGGAGTAGGAACCACCATCGAGAAACAGGCTGGAGCCACGTGCCAGGGCGGTTCCCAGATAGCACCACGCCATCGGTTGTAACCAGGCTGCATAGGCGGGATTCCACAGCGCTCTCAGGGTGACCACCCCGAGCATCGCCACCAGGCCTCCCATCAATGCTCGCATCTCTCCCAGGGAAGCGGAGGAAAGCACGCCGCTGTAGGGTTCACTCCCCTGCCACTCGAGCATCTGGTCGATGACCATCCGGGGTTCGATCATCACCCAGATACCGAACCCGATGTTGCCCAGCGCGATCAGCAGGAGAAGATGCCGGATCAAGGTTCAAGCCCCCCACCAAAGTGGAATCGATGTTCCATGACGTGCGTGTAGGTCTCTCCGGGACGCAAGACCACGGCGGGCCAGGCGCCGTTGTCTTGCTTGTTGATCGCATCGGGCCAGAGCTGGCTCTCGAGACAGAACGCGGCGTGTTTCTGGTACACCGCACCCTTTTTGCCAGCGACTCCATCGAGGAAGTTGCCACTGTAGAACTGGATCCCCGGCTGGTCCGTCCAGATCTCCATCGAGGTGCCACTGGCGGGATCGATCGCGCGGGCGGCAAATCGAAGAGCCCCGGCCTCACTGAGACTGAATCCGTCGATGACGAAGTTGTGGTCGTAGCCACCCGGGTCGCCGTCGCCGCTGGCCGGTAGGTCACCGATATCGGTCCCGATCGCCTTGCCGGAGGTGAAATCGAGCGCAGAACCACTCACGGCGGTGATTTCCCCCGTTGGAATCAGATTCTCCCCAGGTGTATAGCGGCTGCAGTTGAGTGTCAGAACCTGTTCGAGCATCGATCCGGAGGAGTGGCCGGCCAGATTCCAGTAGGAGTGGTGCGCCAGATTCACAGGTGTCGAGCGATCCGTCTGTGCGGACATTTCGATACGCAGAACATCGTCTGTGGTCAGGATGTAGCGCACCGATGCATGGACCTGGCCTGGATAGCCTTCGTCGCCGTCAGCACTGGTCAGCACCATCTCGACACCCATCCCATCGTCACGGCTGATGGGCCTCGCGCTCCAGATGTGCTTGTCAAAGCCCTTCACACCGCCGTGAAGATGATGTTCGCCATTATTGGTCGCGAGAGAGTGCTCGTTTCCATCCAGCGTGAAGAGTCCGCCGTCGATGCGATTTGCACAGCGACCGACGATGCAACCAAAGTAGGGACTACGTTCCAGGTACCCGGTCAGATCGTCGAAGCCGAGCACGATGTCGGTGAGTTCTCCATTCGCCCCGGGCACCAGACACTCGGTCACCGTGGCTCCGTAGTCGATGATGCGGACTCGCATCCTTCCGTTATCGAGTGTGAAGCGCTGGACATTGACGCCGTCGATTTGTCCCCACGGGTCTACCACGATTCCATCGGTCACGGCTGGTCCCATCCCATCATCATCTTCAGTGATCCAGGCTCCTGGGCCCTGACAACTGACGATCGACATCAGCCCGGTCAGGACCAGGGTGTGAAAAACAGTTTTCTTCAGGTCATCGGTGTTCAATGCGATGCTCCTCCCCCGAGTGAACTGCATCATGTCGGATGGATGGCACGGGTCCAGAAGGGAGCCGTAGGTCTCTGGTGAGGAGTTGAAAACAGGAGAATGTGCTGAAGGGGTTGGGAGGAACCGCAAGCGGCTCCGCATGCAAGGCCGATGGTCCCTGTCAGCAACATCCTCGCACCACAAAGATATCCATCCCGACACCCGGATGGACGATGGACTTTCCTGTAAGTCTTGTCTTCGTAAGGTATTAGAGGCTTGGCAGGTGGCCGAACTATGGTCCGAGAAGAGCATTCGGCACCGATATTCGTAGTGGTGCCTGTATCTCCAAATCCATGCTCGGGCAGGGGTTGTAGAGGTGAAGTGGGCTCGCAGTTCGGTTGACCCTCATTGAGCAGATCGGTACTCTCCGTGCTTGCACGGATGATGCCTGGAATGGATGAGTCCTTCCGGGCAGCTGCAGCAGTCAGAAAATGTAAATGACCGGGGACCCAACCCTCCCCGGCGGATGGACAGGACCGAGCCGATGGCGCGTCGATGCCAGATCACTGGAGCCGGAACCCGATCGGGAAACCGAAAGGCCACCCGTGGTAAGGCCAAGTACCTCGGTGGAGTCGGTACCAAGATCACAGGACTCACCAAGCGTCGCTTCAAGGTGAACCTGCAGAACAAACGCATCTGGGTGCCGGAGCTGGAACAGTTCGTCCGCGTCAGATTGAGTGTCAGGGCGCTCAAGACCATCTCGAAGAATGGTGCCTACCGCACTCTCCTCGATGCGGGTCTGCTGCCGCCACACAAGTAGCGACCACTCTCCCCTTCAATTTTCGTCGGACTTGACCTCCTTCGTCGCCAGACGATCGGGATATGGAATCATCTTGCCCGCACGAGCTGGCATTCCTGCCGACACCGTCCGCAGGTGATCGCCGAGAAGTTGCGACATCGCCGTCAGCACCTCGGGATGACTCGAGGCCACATCAGTTTTCTCAGACAGGTCATCGCCGAGATGATAGAGAACTCGTTTCGGAGTCGGATGATGGTAATAGATCATCTTCCACGGTCCCTGGCGGATCGAGCTGAAGGGCAAGATGCCCGGTCCACGTGGCCCCCAGAAGTGTGGCATGTGCCAGAACAGAGCGCGATTCGGGTCGATGGCCTGTTCGTCTCCGCTGAGCAGCGGCACCAGGCTGGTGCCCTCGACGGTCACGAGATGCTCGGGCGGGCAGTCGATTCCGACCATCTGCAAGATGGTCGGGAAGTGATCATGGCTGATCACCGGAGTGCGGGTGAGTCGTCCCTCGACAACGGTACCGGGCCAGCGGATCACCAGCGGCACTCGCGTGCCCCCCTCCAGCGCCGAGCCCTTGCCACTGTTGAGAGGATGGTTGTGAGTGTGTGCGGTTCCATCGCGAGCGTGAGCCGACAGGCCACCGTTATCACTGGTGAAGATGATGATGGTGTCGTCGAGGATCTCCAGATCCTCCAGCGCCTTGCGCAAGGTTGCCAGGGCGCGATCGACCGTCTCGATCATCGTCGCGTAAGCGGCCTCCTTCGGCGGGAGTTTCGAGTAGCGATCGATCCAGCGCTGGTTTGCGATGATGGGGGCGTGGACAGCGTAGGGAGAGAAGTGCAGGAAGAACGGTTTCCCCTTGTTGTGAGCATCGTGAATCGCCGCCACCGATTCGAGAGCCAGAGCCTCCGTCAGGTAGATCTGCTGGCCGTGGTATTTCTCCAGTCCAGGTATGTCCCACACTGATTTTCCAGGGTTCGCTGGGTCCTTGGCGAAACCACGCTGGCCACGGTAATCGGCAGGACCTCCGGCACCATGACCGCCGATGTTGACATCGAAACCGAGGTTTTCAGGGTTTTCCCCCGCCGTGCCCTTGGCACCGAGGTGCGCCTTGCCGGCATGGATGGTGTGGTAGCCGTTTTTTTGCAGCAGCCGGGGCAGCGTCACGTCCTCGGGTTGAAGCCCGTTGACGTTCCAGCGTGGCGGAGTCAAACCCTCACGAGGCCGACCCGTGTCCACATCCTTGTGCAGGATCCAGTAGGTGATCTGGTTCTGTTGCGGTGATCGGCCGGTCATGACACTGGTGCGAGTCGGCGTGCACACCGGCGAGGATGCATAGGCATCGGTGAAGGTGATCCCCTCGGCGGCGAGTCGTTGCAACTGCGGTGTTCGGTAGGCATCGCGGTGCGGCGGTCCCTGCGCGTGCAGTTTCAACGAGGTGTCTTGCCAGCCGAGATCGTCGACGATGAAGAAGAGGATGTTGGGGGGTACAGCATCGACCGGTACCGCCAGCAGCGACTCGCTGCAGCAGATCGAACTGATCAGAGCTAGCAGGGGTGTCAGTATCACGGATTTCATACCGGTCATGTTACGGCTGTCAGAGCGGCCTCGTCAGGTGGGAGTCGCTTCAGGTTGAGCGTGGACGCGGCACCAGTGCCCGCACCGCCAGCATCGCGCCGAGTGCCAGGTATGGCAATGGTGAATCGGGCAGGGAATCCCCGGTGCTGCCGCCGCTCAGAAGATGAATGCCGTGGCCCAGCAGCAACACCGAGATCACGGCACAGACCCAGCGCACGGGATCATGACCAGGATCATCGTCATCAGCAGTTGAGTGACTCACCACATCAGCCGGATTTGCCCGGATCCTCGTCCTCGGACTCCTGGGGTGGCTCGCCGAAGGAGCGCATCATGACACCGAGTCCGACCAGCATCGCCAGTGCGATGGGGATCAGCGGGTACTCGCTGTCGTATTGCTGGATGGCCAACCCGACCAGAAAGAGCAACGTGCCGGGAAAAAAATCGAGCGGTTCGACATCGGTACCGAGGGATAGAATCGTCTGCCACAGCAGCAGGAAGATCCCTGACAGCACCAGCGTGGAGACGAGAGATTCACTCAGCTGATCTCGTGATACCAGCGAATAGAACCCGATCGCTGCGATGCCAACGACTCCCAGGATTCGTGATCTACTCATCGACGCTGCTCCTCTGCTTCTGGTGACTGCGAGGCCGGCACCTTGTCCTCGATCTGCTTCGAGAGCCAGTCGGACCACCGGGCATCTTCTCTGAGCGCCTTCAGGTCGCCATCGACCTGCACCATCGTGATGCGAATCGTCGATGACTGAAGACTCTGCTCGGTCGCCTCGAACGCCGCGTCTATCTTGCCCGTCAACGCCAGGCAGCAGGCCAGATTGTAGTGAATTGCCTGCATCTCGTCGTTGAGCGGCTTCTGAAGCCGCTCGGGAACGCGTGGTATCAGGTCCTTCATCAGCGCGATGCGTCGCCGATGGGTGGCCGTGGCGGCGCCAAGATCGGTACTTCTGAATTGCAGATCACCCAGTCGACCCAGTCCCTCGAGGATCTCGGCGAGGGTCACGGTGGTCGGAATCCGATCGGTGACGCGGCGCAGTTGACGGATCCATCGATCGAGTGTCTGGCGATCTCCCAGTCTCGCCAGCAGCAGCCCCACTTCCGTCTCGACCCAGGGTTCGAGTAGCAGATCTCGCATCGCCTGGCGTAGTGGTTCGAGCAGATCCGATGTCGCGACATCGTGCAGGGCATTGGCGGCGCGTCGACGAGTCGCCAGCGGGCGATCCTCATCGAGCAACATCGAGAGCAGGAATTGCCCGGCTGCCGATCCGAGCGGAACCAGTGCCACGTACTGGCCGCGGTAGCGTACCTGGTCCTCCTCCGTGGCGACTCGCTGCAGTTCTGCTGCGACCAGACTCTCGATCTTGTCGCTCTGTATAGATGTGGGCCAGCCGGCAGTCGGGAGCAGTACGCAGAGAAGCATCAGCAGCACTGAACCTGGCAACCGAGTCCGTCTCATCATCGCGCCTCCGTGGA
>Ga0310120_10001244_pt1 | contig 19217 bp, 19 predicted proteins | sample CB27_AW_983_MG_FD_203506 | JGI IMG/M metagenome (GOLD analysis project Ga0310120, IMG submission 203506) | Marine microbial communities from Western Arctic Ocean, Canada - CB27_AW_983 | ecosystem: Environmental > Aquatic > Marine > Oceanic | place: Canada: Western Arctic Ocean | collected...
GCTCGGGTTCGTGACCTTGGGTGGAGGTGACAATCTCGGGATCGTGAAGAACTCCACTCTGGAAGTCGTGCGGGACGAGGAAGTCATCGCCAAGCTCAAGGTCACCACCGTGGAGTCAAAAAGTGCCGCGGCGGATATCATTCCCGACTCGGGCGTTGATGGCGAGAGCGTGCAGGTTGGCGACACCGTGCGGGCAGCCCAGAAAGCTGCCCCGGAGCCTGAGCCGGCAGCAGCGCCCGCCCCCAGCCCCGATCCGCTCGATGCTGATCCACTCGGTGATCCGGAGCCCGAACCCGCCAAACCCGATAAGGCGGATCCCTTCGGTTAAACCCCTTACTTTTACGATACGATGAAGACTATTTTTTACATTCTTTCCGTTCTCGTCATCGGGACCGCAGCCTGGTTCAGCTATGACAACTCCAATAAGCTCCAGGGTGAGATCGACCTTTTTGAGAGCACTAGTGAAGTAAAAAGCACGACTGAAGACGATATTGATGAGCAGGAAGGGATTCTTGCTAACACCGAGCAGGAACTGGAAACGGCCCAGCAAGACAATGCCACGCTCATCGCCGAGATGGAGAACATGAAGAGTCGGGAAGTCCTCTACAACAAGTCCAAGGAAGAAGCCCAGGTCGAGATTGACGAAGCCGACGCCAAGCTGGAGGAGCTGGCTGCGATCAAGGCCAAGATCGACAAGCAGCTCGAGGACGAAGCCGGTGATATCGCCTGGCCCCAGATTCCATCCGAGATCAAGCGCCTCCAGGAGTTGCGCAAGAAGAAGGGTGACGATCTTGATCTTCTCAATGAGCACATCGCCAAGCTCACCAAGGATGTTGCCGACAAGCGTGCGTCCAATGCCCGGGAGAGCGATCGTCTGTCCAAGATCCGGACCAAGATCGCCCGGAATGCCAAGGTCGGCGCCATCACCTCGGTCAACTCGACCTGGGGTTTCGTGATCGTCAACCTCGGGACCAACAACTCGAATGTGACGGCCCAGTCCAAGTTGCTGGTCACTCGCAACGACCGGCTGCTGGGACGACTTACGCCGAACTCGGTGGAAGCCAGCCAGACCGTCTGTGACCTGAATGCCCGCGACTTCAATCCCGGTGTGCGCATCCAGCCCGGCGACCAGGTGACCATCGCGGATTCCTCCACCGGACAGTAACCCGCCAGGAGCGACCAACTCCGTGCCTTTCAGACCGGTGGAGTGATTCCACCGGTCTTTTTCGTGATCGGGGGCGGGAAGGGGACCGAGCCGGGATGGAGTCGGCAAACGTGCCGTCATGAATCCGCGATTGTCGACTACTGGTGGCCGGTAGCTGCCAACTGATTCCTACGCTTGCCAGCAGGTGGCGATCTGCTACTTTTCTCGCATGAGAAAAAGCCTCCTCCTCCTGCTCCTGCTTCCCGCGGGCTGCCTTCTCTGCAGTTGCGCCGTCGATGATGGGCCCAGACCCGCGGGCCCCCCGGGGAGCGATGTGAGCGCCATGCCGTGGAACACGCCCCAACCCGGCGAGGGGCAGGGCATGCTTGGGCATATGCTCAATCGCTAGCGCCGCTTCCCCTCGTTGATAATCTCGGGGGCGGGCAGATACCGGCGGTTTGCGGGAGGGTCAACGCTTCCGCCATGGCGTGGGGAGCATTTCCCCATGAGCGCCCCCGGCAGGCCCATAGGGCCGATCATGCCCGGTGATAGGGTTCCCCACGCTTGATGGTGAATACGCGGTAGAGCTGTTCCAGCAGGACAACGAGTGCGAGTTCATGCTGCATCGTCATCCTTGAAAGCGACCAGATCTCGTCGCAGCGCTCACGCAGTTCCGGGGGATGACCGTCTGCTCCCCCGATCAGAAAAGTGAGCTTCTTGAGTTCTGTCCGGTTTTCCAGCAGCGTGATCCTTTCACTGAAGGACACAGTGTCCAGCTGGCGTCCCCGTTCGTCCAGGGCGATGCGATAGCTCCCTTCACTTCCTGCCAGCAGGGCTGAGGATTCGTCGCGGCCCTTGAGGTATTCAAGAGTGATCGGGGCATAGTGTCGAAGCCGCCTGCAGTATTCCTGCACCCCCTCCGCGGCATAGGACAGCTTTGGTTTTCCGATGGCAAGCACGAGGATCTTCACGGGAACAGTCTAACGGGATGGTCCGGGTGCCGACTCGTTATTTCCCGGGAAAAGGTTAAAGCCACGCGGTGCTGAGCATCCATCTGCCCCGGGGGATCTTACCGGATCTCCTCGAGAAGCCGCGGGAGAAGGTCGCTGATGGCGATCCGTTCCTGCTCCATGGAGTCACGGTGACGGAGAGTGACCGTGTCTTTCAGGTCGGGGGTCTCCTCGCCCAGGGTCTCAAAGTCCACCGTGATGCAGAAGGGAGTTCCCACTTCGTCCTGCCGGCGGTAGCGCCTGCCCACCGCACCGGTTTGATCGTAGAAGACATTCATGAAGCGCTCGAGGCTGCGCTGGATCTCCCTGCTGATTCGCACCTGTTCCTCGTTCTTCTTGAGCAACGGGAAGATGGCCGCCTTGATGGGTGCCATCCTCGGATGGAGTCGCATCACGGTACGAACCTCGGACTTGCCCTTGGCGTCGGTCACCTCTTCTTCCCCGAAAGCCTCACACAGCAGCGCCAGCACGGTGCGATCGCAGCCGGCCGAGGGTTCCACCACGTGGGGGATGAACTTTTCCTTGGTGGCTTCGTCGAAGTACTCGAGAGGCCTGCCTGAGTGCTCCTGGTGCTTGGAAAGGTCGTAATCCGTCCGGTAGGCCACGCCCTCCAGTTCCTGGCAGCCAAAGGGGAAATCGAACTCGATGTCGTAGGTTTTCTTCGAGTAGTGCGCCCGCTCTCCATCGGGGACATCGAGCACATGCAGCTTCTCACGGGGAAGGCCGATATCGTTGTAGAAGGTCAGGCGGTCTTCCAGCCATTCGTCGGTCAGTCGCAGGCCGTCCTCCGGACGACAGAAGTACTCGATCTCCATCTGCTCAAACTCCCGGGAGCGGAATGTGAAATTGCGCGGATTGATTTCATTACGGAAGGCCTTGCCGATCTGTGCGATACCGAAGGGCACTTTCTGGCGGGAGGTATCCAGCACGTTCTTGAACTGCGTAAAGATTGATTGCGCGGTTTCGGGGCGCAGGTAGGCCACGGCGTTGGGGTCTTCCTCGCTCGAAGAGGCACCCACCTGGGTTTTGAACATGAGATTGAACTCCCGTGCTTCCGTGAGCAGCGATCCGTTCTCAGGATTGTAGCGGGTGGTGTTCTTCTCCTCGGTGGTGGATTCCCCGATCAGCTCAAGGGCTTTCGAGGAAAGTGACTTGTTCGGATGAAACTGGGCATAGAACTGTCTGGCAGTCTTGCGAGCCCTGTTTTTGTTCTCGCCTTCCCGGAGGAGAACTGCGAAATCGCGTGTCACGCTCCACTCACTCTCCTTCGCACCGGTGTAGTGGTAGGCCGTTCCACTCTGTGGTTCGATCTTATCGGCACGCAGGCGTGCCTTGCTGAGCAGGCAGTCGCACATGGGATCGGAGAATCCTCCCACGTGGCCCGAGGCGGTGAGGACGGACTGGTGGGTCAGGATCGAGCCATCGAGGCCGACGATGTCTTCCCGTTCCTGCACGTTCCGGCGCCACCAGAATTCCTTGAGATTGCGCTTCACCTCCACGCCAAGCGGACCGTAGTCCCAGCATCCATTGAGGCCGCCGTAGAGTTCGGCAGATTGATAGATGAAGCCCCGTCGCTTGCAGAGCGACACGATCTTCTCCATGCGCTCCGGATCAGTGTATTCTTTGTCAGCCATGGTCTCGCTGGATGTGGTGGGCCGCGATGGAAACGTCCAGCAGGCGGTTTGGCAAGGAATTGGGGAGCCCGGCAGGATATGGCGGGTGGGATGAAGGCGAACCACCGGGGGTCAGTTGCCGGCTGCGGGGAGCCGGCAACGGTTGGGCCATGAGTGGTGATTAGTGAGTTTCGCCTCCATATTCGGCGGTTCGTATTCTAGCCTGCCTCCATGCGCATGCGTGAGCAGGGGGAGCACTATCGGCGGGGAGACGAGGGGGCGATGTCGGTGAGCAGGCTGGTGCGTCGCATGAAGAACGTCCTGGAGATCGAGATCGGGGATGTGTGGGTGGAAGGAGAGGTGTCCAACCTGCGCAAACAGGGCAACGGGCATTACTATTTTTCGCTGAAGGACGAGCAGGCGCAGTTGAGCTGTGCGGCTTTCAGTGCCGAACGGAGATGTGCCGGGCATGAAGCGCTGCAGGATGGGGCGAAGGTGCGGATGCTCGGCGAAGTGACGGTTTACGAGGCCCGCGGACAGGCCCAGTTGATCGTGAAGCGGGTGGTTCCGGCAGGGTTGGGCGAGCTCCAGGCCCGGTTCGAACAGTTGAAGAAGAAGCTTCACGATGAGGGCCTCTTTGCCGGGGAACTGAAGAGCCCCCTGCCGGCCTTTCCACGCGTGATCGGGCTGGTGACGTCGGCCAGCGGGGCCGCGCTGCAGGATATTGTGAGCGTGCTCTCCCGGCGCGCGCCCTGGGTGCAGGCGGTCCTTTTCCCGGTGGCGGTGCAGGGACAGGGGGCAGAACGTGGAATCGTGCGGGCCATTGGCATGATGGGCGACCCGGAACACCATGATCTTCCGCGTTGCGATGTGATCATCTTGGGTCGCGGGGGAGGCTCACTGGAAGATCTCTGGAACTTCAACGAAGAGAGTGTGGCACGGGCGATCGCGGACTGTTCCATTCCGATTGTTTCGGCGGTGGGACACGAGATTGATTTCACGATTGCGGACTTCGTCGCGGATGTGCGGGCCCCGACTCCGAGTGCCGCCGCTGAGTTGGTTGCTCCGGATGAGGAGGAACTGCGTGCGAAGCTGCAGCGTCTGCACGATGGTTTGCGGAGGCCGGTGCGGGAAAAACTCCGCTTCGCGCAGGATCTCATCCGCTTTGCACGGCGCGGAGTGCTGGCGCACGATGCGGAACGAGTCCTGCGGGAGCCGGCGCTGCGTCTGGACGAAGTCCATGCTGTCATGAAGCGAACGGTGGAAGAGCGGCTGAACCGCCGGGAGTTGAGGCTGGCGGACCGGCAGGCCGCATGGAAGGCGCGGCACCCGCGCCTGGTGGTGGAGCAGCGCCTGGAGGGCCTGCGTCAATTCAGGGCGCGCTATGTCCAGCAGGTCAGGCACTGCCTGCAGGGCGTATCGCAGCGGCTGGAGCGGGCTAGACGCCTCCTGAAGACCCTGGGACCGGAATCGGCCTTTGGGCGGGGTTTCTCCATCACGCTGACCGCGAGCGGAGACCTCGTGACGGATCCGGCACAGGTCGGGGCGGGAGATCGTCTCGTGACCCGGGTGGCTGGGGGCACGATCGAAAGCGAGGTGAGGGAGTGAGGGTCGGGAGGCGGGTAGCCCCGGACGCCGTTGATCATGTGATCGACCGGCAGGCCTCCTGCAGCCTTGACCGCGAGAAGGGGGGGTCGTACGTTCCGCGCCGCTCGCCTCATGAATATCCACGAGTACCAGGCCAAGATTCTATTTGACCAGTTTTCGGTCCCAAGCCCCCGGGGAATGGTGGCCGACACGTCGGAGGAGGCCGCTGCCGCTGCGGTGGAGCTGGGAGGAGACCGGGTGGTGGTGAAGTCCCAGATCCACGCGGGAGGTCGGGGCAAGGGAACGTTCAAGAACGGGTTTCAGGGTGGGGTGCATCTTGTGGCGTCGGGTGAGGTGGCCGGGATCGCGGACAGGATGATCGGCGAAATCCTGGTGACCAAGCAGACCGGGGAGGAGGGCAGGCTGGTACGCAAGGTGATGGTGGGGGAGGCTGTTGATATCAGCCACGAGTATTATCTGGCAATCCTGATGGACCGGTCCGCCTGCTGCCCGGTCATTGTCGCTTCCACGGAGGGAGGAATGGATATCGAGGAGGTGGCGGAAAAGGATCCGGGAAAGATCCTGCGGGAGCACGTGCATCCCCTGGTGGGGCTCCAGCCCTATGAAGTGCGCAAACTCACTACTGGGCTTGGATTCACGGGTGACGAGGCCAAGCAGTTCGGAAAGCTCCTCGGCAACCTGTTCCGCCTTTTTCTCGAGTGCGATTGCTCGATGGTGGAGATTAATCCCCTGGTCCGGACTACCGATGGTCGTGTCCTGGCTCTGGATGCCAAGTTCAACTTCGATGACAATGCGCTCTACCGCCATCCGGAGATTGTGGAGTTCCGGGATACCGAGCAGGAGGATCCGCGGGAAGTGGAGGCTTCGAGGCACTCCTTGAACTATATCGGCCTGGACGGGAACATCGCCTGCCTGGTGAATGGAGCGGGGTTGGCCATGGCGACCATGGATCTCATCAAGCACCATGGTGGCGAGCCTGCCAACTTCCTCGACGTGGGTGGAGGGGCTTCACAGGAGCAGGTGGCGGCGGCCTTCAAAATCATCCTTTCCGACGAGGCGGTGAAGGCCATCCTGGTCAATATCTTTGGAGGGATCATGGACTGCGATGTCATCGCCCATGGGGTGGTGGCGGCCTGCGAGGAGGTCGGGTTGCCCATTCCTCTGGTGATCCGGCTTGAGGGCAACAACGTGGCTGCGGGAAAAGCCACCCTGGTGACCAGTGGACTCAATATAATCACAGCCGACAACCTGGCGGATGCGGCCGAGAAGGCGGTAGCTGTCATCACTGATTGATTCGCAGTAAAGGAACGGGATCGCGTCTCATGAAAGGAATTCACACTATCCAGACCTGCAGGGAATCGTTCTGCGGTGACTTAACCGATCTACCGGAATGGCAATTCTAGTCGAAGAAGACACGAAGGTCCTGGTGCAGGGCATTACTGGAAGTTTTGGCGGACGCCACGCGGAGTTGAGCCTCGACTACGGGACGCAGCTCGTGGCGGGCGTGACCCCCGGCAAGGGTGGACAGACCTTCGTGCACGGGGAACACAAGGTTCCCGTGTTTGATACGGTGGAGCAGGCAGTGAGGGAGACCGGAGCCACGGTCTCGGCAGTGTTCGTTCCGCCGGCCTTTGCGGGCGATGCCATTCTCGAGAGTGTAGATGCCAGGGTGGATCTGGTGGTGGCCATCACGGAAGGAATTCCGGTTCGTGACATGATGAAGGTCAGGGCGGTCATGACCGGTAGCGGGGTGCGCCTGGTGGGGCCCAACTGCCCGGGAATCGTGACGCCCGGCCGCGGAGAAAACTCGCAGGGTGGTTGTCGCATCGGGATCGCGCCAGGCTATATTCACAAGCGGGGCCGGGTGGGGATCGTCTCGCGCTCGGGCACGCTCACCTACGAAGCTGTCTGGCAGACTACTCAGCGCGGTTATGGGCAGAGCACCTGTGTGGGGATCGGGGGCGATCCCATCAATGGCACGTCCCACCTCGACGCCCTGCAACTCTTCAACGATGACGAGGAGACCGAGGCCATCATCATGATCGGTGAGATCGGAGGCTCGGCCGAGGAGGAAGCGGCTGTCTGGGCCAGCGAACACTGTAATAAGCCTGTTGCGGCCTTTATCGCGGGTGCGACCGCACCGCCGGGACGGCGCATGGGACACGCCGGGGCGATCGTTTCGGGCGGCAAGGGCACGGCCCAGGCCAAGAAGGAGGCTCTGCGCGCGGCGGGAATCACGGTGGCGGAGACCCCGGCCCAGATCGGTTCGGCCCTGATGGAGGCGACCGGCTGGGGGTAGGTGGCAGGCTTCTACGAATCTGCCGAGGCCACCGCCATCGCTGCGATTCCCTCCCCGCGTCCCACGAAGCCCATTTGCTCATTAGTGGTGGCCTTGATCCCGATCAAGTGCGTCCCAAGCCCGAGCGCTGCTCCGATCTTCTCCCGCATGGCTTCACGGAAGGGAAGGACTCTTGGAGCTTCAGCAATGAGTGTGCTGTCGATATTGACGATGGTCGCGCCCTCCGCCTCCGCCAGAGTCCGGCACCTGGCGAGGATCTCCAGACTGGAGATCCCCTCGATGGATGCGTCACCGGGGGGAAAGTAGTGTCCGATATCGGGGAGTCCCAGGGCTCCCAGGATGGCATCCGCGATGGCATGGGAGAGCACGTCGGCATCGGAGTGTCCCTGCAGGCCGTGTGAGTGAGGAATCTCTACGCCGCCGAGGATAAGCGGACGGTTCTCGGCGTACTGGTGGACATCGTATCCGATTCCAACGCGGGTCATTGTCGGTGGGCGTTAGGTGGTGGTTGGTTGACCGCGGCCGCGGTGTTAACGTGCTCAGTGCACCTTAGACCTCATCGCGGGGCAAGGTGGAAAGGGAGTTGCTGACTTCTTTTGGAAAGTAGAACCGGTGGTGGGTCCAAGGTGGCAGGCTTTCGGATTCCGTGCCATCGGATGGTCGCGATGTGCCGCCGGACCGCTCTCCTGTCAGATCAGAGGATCTCCTCTATGGGGATCTTTCCATTGGTGGCTACCACCGACCAGACATCCGGGGTGGTGGGATGCGGGGTAAGGTCGACCTTTCCTCCTCCGGATTCCACCAGCAGGATACCGGCGGCCACGTCCCAGAGAGAAATGCGGGACTCAATGTAGGCGTCCAGCCGTCCGGCTGCGATGTAGGCCATTCCAAGGGCAGCTGACCCCATCATGCGCATCTTGCGGGCACGGGTGGAGGCTCGTTCAAACCTCTCAAGGCCGGTGGCCATCGATTCCTTGTCCTTGCCGCATCCCACGAAGAGGATCGATTCTTCGAGCGTAGTGCGTTGCGAGCAGGCAATCTGTTTTCCGTTCAGGGATGGAGGGCCGTCCTTTTCCACGGTCCAGAGTTCATCAAGCATGGGATCGTAGATGAGTCCCATCACGATTTCCTCCCGGTCCCGTTCGCGCAGGGCGATCGAGATGCAGAAGTGCGGAATGCTGTAGAGGTAGTTCACGGTTCCGTCGATGGGATCCACGATCCACTGCAGGGGAGAGTCCTGGTTGCCGGCTACGCCTTCTTCACCGTAGAGGGCATAGTCGGGGAAGGCGTCCAGAAGGACCTTGGTGATGAGATCCTGCGATTCCCGGTCAAGAGCCAGCTTGACGTCGTGGTGGTGGGCTTCGTCGATGTCCTTGCTGCGGTGGAAGTTTTCCCGGAGGAGGGCGCCCGCCTGGTGCGCGGCCTGCTCGGCGGCCTGGAGGTGTGTCATGGGCCGATAAAACCGCAGAAGGACGTTGATTGATACCGCTATTTTCCGGAAAGCATCAGCGAGACATTCTCTGGGGCTAGCCCTTCCGAATCCGTAATTCCTGCACGGCCTGTACGATGAGATGGGCAAGGTGCTCCTTGGTCTCCACGGGCAGGGGTTCGGTCCGGTCGGGGTAGATGAGGAGGACTTCGTTGTGGTCGGAGTCGAAGCCGATGCCGCTCCGGGAGACGTCGTTTGCCACCACCAGGTCGCAGCCCTTGCGATGCAGTTTTTCCCGCGCGTGTTCTTCGAGGTTCTCGGTCTCGGCGGCGAATCCGACCAGCACGCCCTCGTAGCGGAACTCGGCACGCGCCGATCCCAGGATGTCGGCATTGCGGACGAGTTCAATGGTGAGATGGTCCTCGGACTTCCTGATCTTGTTTTCCACGAAGGTGGCCGGGCGGTAGTCCGCCACGGCAGCCGAGAAGATGGCGGCATCCGCCCTGGCGATGTGGATACTTGTGGCCTCGAACATCTCCTGGGCCGTTTCAACCGGGACGTAGTCCACATTGATGGGGATATCAAGGCTGGTGGGGCCTGAGATCAGGGTGACGCGGTGTCCAAGTTGGGCACCCGCGTTGGCGAGGGCGTAACCCATCTTGCCGGAAGACCGGTTGGTGAGGTATCGGACCGGATCGAGTGGTTCGCGAGTTGAACCGGCAGTGACGAGAATGTTCACAGAACTGAGTCGAGGTCGGAATGCGGGAGGGTTGCAGGGTAGGATAAAACGCTTAGCCGGAGGAGGCGGCCAGTTCCCTGACAGCATCCAGAATCTCCTCCACCGGGACGAGACGACCGGCACCTTCGTATCCGCAGGCCAGCATGCCGGATTCTTCAGGGCCGAGGAAGCGGCATCCATCGGCCTTAAGTTGCGCGACGTTGCGCTGGGTGGCGGGGTGTTCCCACATCTTTCCATTCATGGCTGGTGCGAGGAGGACCCGGGCCTGGGTGGCGAGATAGATACTGGAAAGTGGATTGGGCGCGAGGCCGTTGGCAAGGTTTCCCAGGGTATTCGCACTGAGAGGGGCGATCAGGAAGAGGTCTGCGCGATCAGCGAGGTCGATATGGTCAGGCTTCCATGACTGCTTTTCGTCCTTCAACGAGACGAGGACCGGGTTGCGGGAGAGCGCCTGCAGAGTGAGAGGGGTAATGAACTCGGTGGCCGCCTGAGTCATGACGCAGTGCGTCTCGTGACCATCCCTGGTCAATTGCGAGACGAGGTCGGCCGCCTTGTAGGCGGCAATGGATCCGGTGATTCCAAGAACAATGATCATGTGCCGGAATTAACCTCCATCTGCGCCGATGTTGCGAAGAATTTTTTCCGAAGGGGATCACTTCTCCTCAAGCGAGGCGCGAAACACGCAGGCGCTCCGCCACGAGGAGGGACTTGAAACGCTGGTAGTCGTCTTCCTTTGATCCCGAAATGAGCCGGTAAGTGTAGGAACCGGCATGGCGCATCTCCTCCAGGGCATTACGGAGACGCAGCGCGATCACTTCCTCGGTGTCGGTGGCGCGATTTGCCAGGCGTTTACGCAATTCGTCTTCACTCGCCGGCATGACAAAGAGATCCACCAGGCTGGCAGCAATGAGAGGATCGTCGCAGGACCGCACCTGGGCTGCGCCCTGCACATCGATGTCCACGACCACGTCCTCGCCGCGCTTCAGGAACTCAAGAACCTCGGACTTCAGAGTTCCATAGAGATTTCCATGGACCTCGGCGTGCTCGAGGAAATTTTCAGTCTCCACGTCGGCTTCAAACTGTTCCCGGGTCAGGAAGTAGTAATCATGGGCGTTGACCTCGCCCTCCCGGACCGGACGCGTAGTGCAGGAAATCGAGTAGTGGGCTTCCCCGTCCCTGGCCAGTCGTCGGCAGAGTGTCGTCTTGCCGGAGCCGGAGGGTCCGGAGACGAGGAGGAGAACGCCCGTTCGCTGGGACATGGGGACAGCCTCAGAGAAAATGCCCGTGGATGCAAGAGCAGCCACGGAGCGGCAGGGATTTGGAGGATTTATGATCGCCCGGCAGTGCAGGTGGCCGCCTGTTTCCTGAAGAGCCATGGAATGCCGGGCCGGGAGGGAGAGGGCGAAGGCCTTGAAGGACTTCCGGCTCTCTGCTACGGGGAGTCCATGTCTACTGGGAATGATTCCGGAAGCTACCCCGGCAGCGGGTGCGTGCCGTGGGGTTGTCGCCCGCCAGACTGTCAGAAGATTTCACATCGACTGAGATGAAATTGTACGTGGTCTGCGGCCCGCCCGCCGGGGGAAAAACCCATCACGGCCGGCAACTGGCTGCCCGGGTGGGCGCGGTTCTGCTTGATAATGACATTGTCACCGAGCCGGTGGTGCAGGCGGGAATGCAGGCCGCGGGGCTTTCTCGTGACGACAGGGATTCGCCACGTTACAAGGAGATCTTCCGCGAGTCGGTTTACGAATCGCTCTTCCGGGTGGCGGAAGAAAATCTTTCACACCTTCCGGTGGTCCTGGTGGGACCCTTTACGCGGGAATCCCAGCAACAGGACTGGCCTGCACGGCTCGCAGCACGCTTCGGAGTCCCGGTGGAGGTGCATTTTGTTTCCTGTCCGCCGGAAATGAGGCGGGAGCGCATGGAGCGCCGTGGCGAAGCCAGAGACCTGGCCAAGTTGGCTCAATGGGATGCCTACCTGCAGACCACTGCGCTGAAGCCGCCGCCGTTTGACCACCTCCTGGTGGACACCAGTGGGTAAGCGGCCTCGCAGGGGGCGGCCCTCCCGGTTTTTCAAGGGGCAAGGATCGCAGCATGTGCGGCGGCAATCAGGACTCGTCCTTCTCGATGTTCCCGTAGGAGCGATCGAAGTGGACGTAGCCCCCATCGATGTGGTGGATCTGGCCGGTGGTGTGTCCGGAACAGGGGGAGGCCAGAAAGACAATGGCGCTGGCCATCTCCTCGGCACTGGTCATCCGCCGGCCAAGGGGAATGCGGGCCCGGATCGCTTCGAGGGTCTTCTCCGGATTCTCGACGGTCTTGATCCAGGAGTCGTACATGGGAGTCCATACTTCGGCGGGCACGACGGTATTGACCCGGATGCCATGCCCGGCGAGGTCGACCGCCCACTCCCGGGTCAGGCCGTGGATGGCCCCCTTTGCCGCGGCATAGCCGGAGGTGCTTCCCTGGCCGGTGACCGCCAGCTTGGAGGAGACATTGACGATGAATCCCGTGCTTTCGATCAGGGCATCGAGGGCGAAATGGGTAAGGTTATAGAGGTGGAAGAGGTTGCGCTGGAGGGAAGCGATGAACTCGTCCGGCCCGGCCCGCAAGCTGACTCCGTCGTTGACGCCGGCATTGTGGACGATGCCGTCGAGGCATCCGAAGGATTCCAGGGTTTTCTCGATCGCTGCCCGGCAGGCGTCCACTTCAGTCAGTTCGGTCTCGATCATGAGACCACGTGTGCTGGTGGCTCCGATGCGTTCGAGGAGGGCGTTGCCTGTTTCCGGACTGCGTCCCACGATGACCGGGATGGCACCTTCTCGGGCGAAAAGTTCGACCGCGGCAGCTCCGATGCCCTTGGCGCCCCCGGTCACGATTACGACTTTGTCCTTGAGTTTGAGGTCCATGGTTCTGTTCTAACCGGGGGGGAATTGCGCAAGTGTTTCCGCTTTCATCTGGATGGAGAATCCCGGGGTGGTGGGTACCTGGTAGCGCCCCTTCTTCAGGACACAGGGAGCAACAAAGTGTTCGTGCAGGTGGTCAACGTACTCGGTCACCCGCCCTTCCCAGGATCCTGAGATGCTGAGGAAGTCGATGATGGAGAGGTGTTGCACGTATTCGCACAGGCCCACCCCGCCGGCGTGGGGGCACACCGGTTTCCCGAACTTGGCGGCCATGATCATGATGGCGAGGTTCTCGTTGAGGCCTCCCACCCGGGCGGCGTCGACCTGGACCACGTCGATTGCCCCGGCCTGGAGGAATTGCTTGAAGAGGATGCGGTTCTGGCAGCATTCCCCGGTTGCGATCTTGATGGGAGCGATGCCGTCGCGGATCTGCTTGTGTCCGAGAACGTCGTCAGGCGAGGTGGGTTCCTCGAGGAACCAGAGGTCGAATTCAGCGAGGGGTTTCATCCACTTGATGGCCTCGTCCGGTTCCCAGACCTGGTTGGCGTCGACCATGAGGGTGATCCGGTCGCCCACCACCTCCCGCACGGTGCGCAGGCGGCGAATGTCATCCTCGAGATCGGCTCCCACCTTGAGCTTGAGGTGCGTCCAGCCGGCATCAACCGCTTCCTGGCAGAGGCGCCGCAACTTGTCGTCGGAGTAACCGAGCCAGCCCGCCGAAGTGGTGTAGGCCGGGTAGCCGTGCTCCAGGAGCTGGGCCAGGCGCTCCTCCCTGCCTTCCCGGGTACGCTCCAGGATTTCGCAGGCCTCCTCCGGGGTGAGCGCGTTGGTGAGGTAGCGGAAGTCGATGCAGCGGACAATTTCGTCAGACGTCATCCCGGTGACGAGCTGCCAGACCGGTTTGCCCTCCGTCCGGGCCCAGAGATCCCACACCGCATTGACCACCGCGCCGGTTGCAAGGTGAATGACGCCCTTGTCGGGTCCCACCCAGCGAAGTTGTGAGTCTCCGGTGAGATAGCGCCAGAAGGCACCCATGTCGGAAGTGATTTCCTCCAGCGACATGCCCACGAGATAGGGGGCGAGGGATCTGATACCTGCGATACAGAGCTCGTTGCCCCGTCCGAGGGTGAAGGTCAGTCCGTGTCCTTCGTGTTCCCCGTCCGTTTCGAGCACGACGTAGGCCGCCGAGTAGTCGGGGTCGGGATTCATCGCATCCGAACCGTCCAGCTGGGCGGAGGTCTGGAAGCGCGCGTCGTGGGTTCTGAAGCCGGTGATCTTCAAGGCGGCGGGAGGGCGAAGGGTCAGGATTCCTTGATCGCGACCTGCCGTTGAATACCGAGGCCGTCGACCCCGAGTTCGAAGACGTCGCCCTCCTGCACGAATTGCGGCGGATCGAATCCGATGCCGACTCCGGCCGGGGTTCCGGTGGAGATGACGTCGCCGGGCAGGAGCGACATGAATTTGCTCACGTAGGCCACGAGGTGCGGGATAGAGAAGATGAGATCGCTGGTGTTGCTGTCCTGTATGGTCTCGCCATTGCGCTTGAGCCACAGTCGCAGGTTGCCGGGATCCGGCACTTCATCGGTGGTAGCGAGGCAGGGGCCGAAGGGGGCGAACGTGTCACCGGACTTGCCCTTCACCCACTGGCCGGTTCCCTCCAGCTGCCACTCGCGTTCGGAGTAGTCGTTGTGCACCGCAAAGCCTGCGATGTGGTCGAGGGCATCTTCCTCGGCGACATACTTTGAGTGTTTTCCAATGACGAAGGCGAGTTCCACTTCCCAGTCGGTCTTCACCGAGTCACGGGGAATAACGAGGTCGTCGTTGGGACCGCTCCAGGCCGAGGTGGCCTTCGAGAAGAGAACCGGTTCGGCGGGTGGCTCGAGGCCCCCCTCGGCGGCATGGGCGGCGTAATTCAGGCCGATGCAGATGATCTTGGACGGACGTGCCACTGCAGGAGCGAGAGTGACCCCGGAAGCCTGCAGGGAGGGAGCGGTTTCGCGATTCTGTGCCAGCCAGGTTTCCAGGCGGGGGAGGCCGTCATTGCCGAAGAAGTCCTCATTCCAGTCTTCGCCAAAGGCGGAGGCATCGAGAATGGTGTCGTCATCAAGGAAGAGTCCCGGAGAGGGTGATCCGTCTTGGAGGAAACGAGTGAGCTTCATGGAAGGATAGGAGTGAGTAAAAGTGACAGGTTATGGTGAAAGGCTAAGAGTTAGCGGAGATTGGTCACGCCCCCATCGATCTCGAAGGCGCTGCCGGTGATGAAACTGGCCTGCTCGGAAGTAAGGTAAGCCACGAGGCCGGCGATTTCCGCGGGTGTGCCCATGCGTCCGATTGGTTGCCATTCACTGAGGGTCTTGAACATCTTCGGCCGCTCCTCTTCGGAGTAGTTCTTGGCGAGGTAACCGTCGACGAAAGGAGTGTGTACCCGTCCGGGACAGACGCAGTTGCAGCGGATGCCCCTGTCGATGTAGTCGCGTGCAATCGACATGGTCATGCTCAGAACCGCGCCCTTGGACATGGAGTAGGCGAAACGGTCGGAGATCCCGAGGTAGGAGGCCACCGAGGCAAGGTTCACCACGCAGCCCCCGCCGCCCTTGATCATCTTTGGAACAGCAAAGTGGAGGCAGTGATACATGCCCTTCACATTGACCTCGTAGATACGGTCCATTTCCTCCGGGGTGCACGCCTCCACATTGCCCACCGAGGCGATCCCGGCATTGTTGATCAGGATGTCGAGGGAATCGATATGATCGAAGGCTACCCGGACAGAGTCGGTTTGTGAGATGTCACAGGGAACCAGGCGGGCCGAGCCGCCCGCTTCCCGAATGGCAGCAGCACTCTCCTCTCCAGCCGTCTCGTCGACCTCAACGATGATGATTTCGTGATCTTGCTTCGCGAGTTCCGCCGCAATAGCGCGGCCGATGCCCGATCCAGCTCCGGTGACAACTGCTGTGCTCACAAAGCGAGACAATATCGAAATGGCCTGCAGGCCAAGGGGTTTTCCTCCCCGGGAGGTCGGATGGCCCGTCCGCACGGAAATTCTGTCCGAGTCAAGGCTTCGATGATCCGGATGGACAGTGGGGCGGGGCTTCCCTAAGAGTGAAAGCGATGAGTCAGCTCAAGACGTCCGCACTCGCCCTGGCCCTGCTGGTATGGCCAGCGATCACCCGCGCGGAGATCCCGAAGCCGGACGATGCCCCACAGCCCAAGAGCCCCGAGGAGAGCAGGAAGTGTTTCTCGTTGCCGGAGGGATTCCGCATCGATCTCATTGCAAGCGAGCCCCTGATCCGTGATCCGAGCTGCTCGGCAATGATGAAACCGCCCGGCAGTTACTTGATTCAGGGAAAATCACGACCGGTTCTCTTTCGGCCCTTCAGCGTTATCGCCTTCTCCACCACGACAAGGCGGAAATCCGGAAGCTGGCCCGGACCCTGGTTACGGCCACCGTGGGGACTGATGGCGAGAAGAAGTTTGCCAGACACTTTGCGGCTCTGCGGGGCAAGGCAGATGCCAGGCGAGGCGCTCAGGTCTTCGCGACCCAGTGTGCCACCTGCCATGTCTTCGCCGGGAAGGGCTTCGGGGTAGGCCCTGGCCTGGACGGGGAGGCAGGACGTCCGGCCGAATCGCTCCTGCTGGACATTCTCGATCCGGGACAGAACCTGACAGCCGGCTATGCAACCTTCCTGGCCAAGACGAAAAAGGGCGATTCGCACGCCGGGGTGCTCTCCGCAGAGTCGGCCACCAGCATCACGCTCACCGGGACGGGGGGGGTGAAAACAGTGGTGCTGCGGAATGATCTGGCCTCCATGGAGAAGCTCCCCCTTTCCCTCATGCCGTTGACCTTCGCGGATGCACTCAAGCCCCTGGAAGCCGCGGACCTGATTGCCTATTTGAAGAGCAGGCCTTCGCCCGGTTCACTGGTTCTCTTCGATGAGGATCCCGGGTTTCCGGCCCTCTTGGGGGCAGGTTGGGGCAAGGCCGAGTTCGACTGGCGGGACGGAGCGACAGGCAATGCCTGCGTGACGGTGAAGGGCTTCCAGCGATACAGCAGGCAGCTGCCGGGTTGGAAATTTCCCATTCGTGAGAAGCCTGCGGAGGGGGAATTCCGCTATATGAAAATCGCGATGAAGACGCGTGGGTCCAGGGGCATGATGCTCGAACTGGCAGCAGACGGGAGTTTCCCGCCGGAGAGCATGCCGATTCGAACCTATTATGCGGGTGAGAATTCCACGGGATGGAAGTCCAATGAACTCGCCAGGGAGATCCCCCACAAATGGCAGACCTTCACCATCGATCTCTGGAGAGGGAACGGTGACTTCAACCTCACTGGGATGGCTTTCACCGTAATGGGGGGCGAGGCCTCCTACGATGGAATTGAACTACGGCGGAAGCCATAGGGTGGCAGTGTCTTCAGGTTCCGGTTCCGGGGGAAATCAATGCGCGACGAGCATGCGGCAAAGGGCAGGCCTTCCGGGTTCCCTCAGGTCTCTTTGGGCTGCTTGTAGAGGCTGAAGATGCGAAGGATAGAGCCATTTGGGATATACTTCTCGCGGTCCCTCTTGCGGGCACCATTGCCACTGCTGCCTCCTGAGAGGTAGCAGGCGGCGAGAAGTTGGCGACCATCCGGGTGCAGGCTGAGTTCGTAGGCGGACGGATTGACGAGGGAATGGAGCGGATCCGGTTGATCGATCTTCCAGAATACCAGTTCGGAATTGGTATGCAGCATCTCGGTGTGGCCGGCGAGGGCTCCGTTTGAGAGGAAGCAGAGCGAATTGAATGGGCCGTCACTCTTGCCCTTGATTCGGAGTTCGCTACGTACTTTTCCATTGAGCCAGTCGAAGACCAGGACAGTGGGTTTGCCGGGGCAGAAGGCATTACTCTTGGCGTCCTTCATCCCGCCTGCTGCGAGGAGAGTGCCCTCTGGGTTGAAGGCAAGGCTGCGCACCCCGCCTACGTCGGCAAGGAACTGCTCTCCACGGGTGTGGAGGAGAGAGGCATCCAGTGCACGGACGAACTTTGAACCGCCAGCGAGATTCCATTGACGAATCGTGCCGAGGAGATCGCCACTCACGAGGTGCTTTCCACCGGGTGAAATCGCGAGCGAAAAAATGCAATCGTGGTGGCCTTCCAGCCTGGCGAGCTCCTTACCGCTGTCCGTGCGCCAGAATTTGATGATCGCATCATCACCAGCGCTGATAAGGTGCTTGCCATCCGGAGTGACCACGAGAGAACGTACGTTGTCGTGATCGGCGCTTGGAATGGTCCAGATCGGCTTGGTGGAGTTTTCATCGAGGTAGTTCCAACAGTGGATCACGCCCTGGTAGTCGGCGGTGAAGAGATGTGGTGCCGTTGGGTGGAAGGCGAGCGAGGAGAGCCAGGTCTCATGCGCACCCAGGGAGCGGTGTGCCGGCTCTTCCTGCCTGATGTCCCAGAGATGGACCAGCTTGTCCTGTCCCCCCGCTGCAATGGCTCGGCCATCGGGGCTGAAGCGGGCACGGAAGAGCTGGTGCGGGAACTTGATTTCGCGCGAGACCCAGGTGGCCTTGGCATCGAGCAGGGGTGGTTTCATGTCATGATCTCCCGGATGGGCCCGCACTCGTCGTGTGCGATGGCCAGTTTCTGCCCCTTATGGCGGTATTTTTTCCGCCGGGGGTCGATTCCGAGCACGCTGAAGATGGTATGGAAGAGATCGCCGATGTCGTAACCGGTTCCGTCCACGAAGACGCCGTCCCTGTCGCTGTTTCCCACGATGGCGCCCCGCTTGATGCCGCAGCCGGCTAGGGCGAGGCTCCAGCAATCCGGCCAGTGATCGCGTCCGAGGCGGGAATTGATGACCGGCGTACGGCCGAACTCGCTCATGAGAACAACGAGAACATGATCGAGCATGCCGCGCTCATCGAGATCGTCGATGAGGGCGGCGAAAGGCTGGTCGATCTGCGGGATGAGGCGCTGCGACATGTTGAAGTTGTCACCATGTGTATCCCAGTGATAGCTGTTGACCTTTACGAATCGCACGCCGGACTCCAGCAGATCGCGGGCCCGCAGGATGTGGCGGCCGAGCGGATGAGTGCCGTACCGTTCGCGATCCCCGGGATCGATCCGGTTGTCATCGAAGATGTCCTTGCGGGCCATGAGCTGCCGTGCCACGCGATAGCTGGTCTCGTAGGCGTCGATCTCAGAGGCCCTCCGGTAGGACCTGAAACGCTGGTTGGCACGCTCGCGCAGGATCTGCCGGGCTTCGTCCTGTTGTGCGGAAATGGATTCGGGACGGTGGATGTGAATGGGCGCCTTTCCGTCCCCGAGGGCCAGTGCGCCGTACTCCGCACCGAGGAAGCCGGCCTCGCGTGCAATGAAGCCGCCGTTGCCGGGTTTGATCCAGACGTAGGGGGGTAGCTCGGAGTTGGCGGGTCCGAGGAGCTTGGCGACCGCGGAGCCGAGGTAGGGATAGTCCACTCCACGGTCGATGGGA
>Ga0310120_10001247_pt1 | contig 19204 bp, 17 predicted proteins | sample CB27_AW_983_MG_FD_203506 | JGI IMG/M metagenome (GOLD analysis project Ga0310120, IMG submission 203506) | Marine microbial communities from Western Arctic Ocean, Canada - CB27_AW_983 | ecosystem: Environmental > Aquatic > Marine > Oceanic | place: Canada: Western Arctic Ocean | collected...
CGTCCCTGCCAAATGGATAGATGCCGTCCGTGCGGAACACCTGTTGCACCGTGATCCCGCGGACGAACACAGCCACAAGCCCCAGCAGCAACGGGCTCAACCACAGGGCAAGGCGACGTCCCCTGGGCAACCGCTTCCCTGGCTTCGCCCGCAATTTCAGCTCGCCCGGGCTCACTCTTCGAAGCATCCTTTCCGCGATCGGCCCAAAGAATAGCCGGTGCGAATAGGAAGTTCAAAGGCCAATGCTACACACTGGGCCATACAAGCCAGAAGCTAACCAGGGAGACAGGGGATCTCGATAACAGTCCGGGGCCCGTAGGCGGATGTCGCGAAACATCCGAGGCGTGCTACTGACCGGTCGGAACGTGCTTATCCACCTGAAATTCTGAGCCAAGCGTGTCGACCTTCGTGTAATTTTCGATGACGATCGCGGGACGCCAGAAAACGCGCCCGACCCACACCGTTCGGTCGCGAAAGTTCTTGGGCTGCGATTTTCCGTGGGCGAAGTAGTTGCCCTCATGGTAGACGGCACCCTGCTTCGACAGCGACGTATCCATATTCGGTCCGAAGATGTACCAGGCGAAACACCAGTAGTCGAATGGATGAGGCACGTAGATGACGTCACCCGGCCGCAGCCGTTGCCGAACCTCGGCAACGGTCTGCTTGACGTCGACCCCCTTGATCGGATGTTGCCTCATTTGTGCGATCCCGGAAGCGAGTTGCCCGGCGACCAGTGCGCCCAAGAAGACGAGCGCCGCGCTCGATGCCACGCCCCGAGGTCCTCCCACGGTCTGTCCAGCGCCCCACACCGCTCGGGCGATCGTCAGCGCAATGAAGGGGCACACAAACACCACCGTCCTGACGTGCCACACCGGAACCCACAGGTGGCTGATTAGCACCGTCGCCAGAAGCGGGGCCACCACCAGCGACAGGACGAGCGGGCGACTCGAGGAATCGCGAAGGGCGGCCAGAAGAACCAGCGACAACACGAGACTCGTCGCCAGATCGATCCAGGCACCGGACACCGCGAGGCCAAAGAGCATGTCGGTCAAGGTCTGGACCACGTCCATTGGGCTCGGAACGATGAGGTACGGGAATCCTCCTGCGAGAAGCAGCGCCGGGCTTTTGGTGAAGTACGGAAGTGCCAGAATCATCGCGGTCCCGACGGCCAGGTGGATCACCGCCCAGTGGACCAGCCTGCTCCGGGGCATACCCTCCTGCCAGGCCAGAAGCAGGGTGTAGACGTAGACAAACGAAATCGCGAAGGGGCCGGTTGCATGGGAGAGCGCCACACAGGTTTCGGATGCGATAATTCCCACAACGGCGGCGGGCCCCATCGATGCTCCGCTGACGAAGCGGTGGTTGAAGTACCAGGCCCAGATCATGAGGAACATCATCATGGAGTACATCCGGGTCTCGTGAGCGAACATCAGCGCGATCGGAGAAATCGCCAGCAGTACCCCGCCCGTGAGGGCGACCCTTGCGCCGTAGATCCTGTGGGCGGTGAAGAGCAGGGAGGCGACCGACCCCACGCTCCAGAAAACTGGGTTCAACACTATCCACACATCGGAGGTCCCGAGCTCCAGCCAATAGCGCAGCTGCAGGTAATAGAGCGGAGGGTGGGGGTCCGGGAGCATCGGATCCAGCAGCTGGTGGATCGGGATGCGCGAAAACGTGACCGTCAGCAGCTCGTCGTACCAGAGCCACTCCGAGGAGAGATTCACGACCCTCAGCGCCGCGGCCAGTACGAGCACGCCGGCCATGGCGGCATAGAGCACGATTCGGGGGGTGCTCCCTGGGCCCGTGGGTGTCGCCACTTCCCCTGCCTCTCGGTGCATCGTCAAGCCCTGCTTCTCCCGCACGGGAGGATAGGCGACCCGACACGACACTGGGCTCGAAACCCGACATTTCTAAATGGTGGCTACATTTCAATGACCGGTAAGGCCCGGTTGAAGGCGCATCCCTATGAAATTTTGACGGTCCACCATTTCGTACCGGGCCGGAGCATACGGCGACGTACAAGAGCACTCGAAACGTTACTCCCCGGTACTTGGGGATTGAATTCCGTCTTCGGATCGTTTGAGCAGTTCGACTCCGAAGTTTCTGCGTTGTTGTAGCGGTGGCCTTCCGATGAGTCGGACCCGCGTGTAGTGATTTCGTACCCATGCGTAGAAATCCCTGGCGTAGTCTGTTCCGAAGAAGGGGTACCCGTACTCCGTGGTGTCCTTGTGGACGACGACGACGTAATCGGGGGGTGATGCCTCAAAATCTCGCAGGATCCGGTCTTCTCCGTAGATCATGATTTCGGGAGGCATGAAGTTGATATGGGGGGTGGACGTCGTGCGACGCGATAGATAGTTGAGCATGATGCCTTCGGGAATGACTGCCAGAGTCTCGTCCGGCCCGACTTGCCGTTCGATTTCCTTGAGCGCCGTAGCCGCATAAATGGCTTTGCGTCCGGACAAAAAGGTGTCGCCCCCGGTCCCAATCTGGAATGTTTTTTTTGAGTACTGCTGCTCGATGATCCTAACCATGTCAACGCTCGCAACGAGAACTACGGCGAGGCTCGCCGCTTGAAAGATGATTCCGGCACCGCCGTAGTGGTCAATCATTTTTGGGATCCAGCTCACCAGGACGACTATCAAGACAAGAGTTCCAGGCATGGCCAGGGCAAAACCGTAGTGGTGCAGACGAACGTTGAAGAAGATCTTTGCGAGTAGCCCCAGAGCGAAGAGAATCACCATGAGACGTAGGACGTCAACCTGCGTATCGCATCCGCGTTTCCGATTGCGCCAGAAAAATACGAATGAGCCTACAGCGAGCAGGGGAAGTGCGAGGGGGAGACCTCGGACCGCCTGAGGCCATTCGTGGATCCGCATCGCGGCGGGGTGGTTAGAGTCGGCGCCGGGCCAAAGAGAGAAGTACGGCCCAGGGCCCATGGCGAAACTGAATAGCAAGAATGCACCGATGGCAGCGATCCATCGCACGGGTCCCTTTTTGAAGAAGCACAGAGCGATGATCGCTAGCGGGATGATGAAAATGGCGTACCGAACACCCCAGAGCTTGATGCGAGCGAGATTGACGGCCAACTGGTCCGTCCCTTGAACCCGGCGATAGAACTCAAGAGATGTGACGTCTTGATTGAGGATCGAGAGCCAGGGGTCGATCAGTGCATGGATGGCGAGGGCGGGCGGAATCAGCGCAGTGAGGAGTATGAGCGTAAGGATGACCGGAGTGGCTAGCGCAGCGCCGAAACCGAGAAGCCAGGGGAGAGTCCTTCTGCGGTCGGTCGGTTGACTCCAAAGCGTCAGGACGAGACCGGTACCCGACGCAAGACCAGCGGCCAGGAACACTTCCGCCTTGGTGAGCAGGACAAGTCCAAGAAGGAACCCCGAACCCATGATGGCTTTCTGTCCGTAGCGTGGGTGGAGCGAAAAGATCCAGAACGACCCTAGAGAAAGCAGGAGACCGTGGGTGATCTCATGCGAATAGGGCGTGAGGTAGTTGTAGTTCCCCATGCTCCCGAGTTGGGTGAACGCGATGAAGGTCACGAAGGCGAGGCACGCCGTGGTTGCTCCCAGCCGATCCGAAACCTGCCGGAGCAGGCTATAGAGGAGCGCGGTAATCAACACCACAACGACCGTGTTGGCGATCAGGATCGTCCGCAGGCTCTCACCAAAAATGTGGAAGATCGCGGCGTTCCAGTAGGGTGACAGGGGGCCGTTTAGGTAGACGATGTCTTGATACAGGATGTCACCCGACGCAAGGCGCCACGGGACATAGAGTTCTCGTCCGAAGTCAATGAGGGCGTCGGGGCCGTATTTCCAACTCCACGCCCAAATCACCACACCCACGGCGGCGATCAGGGCGGGGCCGGCGTATGGCCCGATCTTCTTCAGGTACCGCATCTCAAGTCGGTTCACCTTTTTTCCCTGCGCAAACGTCAATCTCGATTATCGGCGCCGGGTTGACCAGCGCCACCACCAGCCAGGTCATCGCACACCTTGCCTCTCCCAGCATCGCCTCTCGGCCTACTCGGTTCACGGGAATGTGGTGGGGATGGTAATTCCAAAGGCCTATTTTACACCGTTGGACGTGCACGGTGTCGACTAAAGAGGGCTGGGCTTCGCGCTGCATGACTTCGACCATGTTGCGCTCGACCAGGCTGAAAACCACGAGCGCGTTCTCCTCGGCGGTACGAGCGACGACCCTTTTCGCTTCCGGCGGTCGGCGGATCTCCCCAAAACCCGCAATCGCCAGAGGCTTTGAAATTGGAGCATTGCTGCTCGAACTGTCGCGGTGCCGGTAGTCCCCGCTCCGCGACTGGACTCCCCCCCCCCCCCTGGGGATTCAACATAACGCCCTACCCGAACGTTGTGCCAAAAGCCAGCTTGAATGTCCTATCCCCTAGAGACGGCGACGGAGAGGGAAGCGTTGATCGGGGGCTGGGTCACGGCTCCCGTCGGCGAGCGGTTCGGGATTCGGCTGGCCCTCGATGGCGGGATTGAAGGGATTTCCGACGACCTCTTCGGCGGCTCTCCTTCGCGTTCGCTTCTCAATGCGGGCGGCGACATCTTCATACGTGATCCAAACAAAGGGTACGTGCAGCTGGGAACGCATGCCGTGGTGAGCTCCACTATCACTTCGACCCCGGGGCTAGGATTCTAAACGGTCGCGACGATGAGCAAAGTCCACTCGTTTGCCTACGACATCCGCCTGGGCGTGACGCTCTATTTCCCCGGAACATCTTCTCTCAAGGAGCGCGCGCGCCACTACCAATGATACGGGCGGCTGATAGCGAATAGGACATTCGAGGGGGATAGGACATTCAGGCCGGCCTCTGGCAGTGCATCAGCCGACGGGACCCCAGCCTGCCATCGAGAACCCCGGTGTCCGCTCTTTGACCTGTACCGAACCTGGCCCGGGGTGTCGAATGGACCTTCAAAATTTTATCCGCCTTCGACGGTGGTTCCTGCGAACGAAGCGAGGGCCGCGACTCCCCCACCACTCCGGGAGGGCAGCGAACAGCTGGGAAATTCTCGGAATCCCGCGCTCCCGACCTGAAACCGTAGATCCATGCGCTTGAACCTGGGCGACTTCTTCAGCGCATCGCATCGATTTCCCTCGAATCGAAACAGGAAAATCCTCGCGGCGAGCGGCGAACCCAGTTGCAGAACTGAGGCGGCACTGCTCGGCGTACCGCCCTGGAGACGAGTCAGGAGGCGTTGCTACTGCAACGGCCTGGCTCAAGGATGTGATTAAGACGCAGCGGTGCGGAGATGGGATCTACTTGCCCCTGGCCAAGAGTCCGGCGAATCCGCTCCAGACGAGATCCGTCGACCAGGTCGTGACCGCGTCGAGTGGAACCTCGGGATGCTCGCGCCACCAACGACCGACGTGCGCGCCGATGCCGATCAAAGCATTGGCAAAGATGGGTGCAGGTGAGGGGTCGAGCCCCATCGCGCGGGTCTGCCCGACGATCAACTGCGTGATGTTCTCCGAGAGCCCATCGAGCATCACACCGAGGCCCTCGCCGGACATGAGGACTGGGGCCTCGCGTGTCAGGACGGCATGGCCTTCGGGGTGGTCACGCACATAGGTAAAGAAGGCACGCATACCTTGCTCTACCAGGTCGCGTGGCTCGCCCGGCAACGCGAGTGCTTCCGTGACCACGCGCGCGACCTTTTCTATCTGCTCGTTCACCACCACCTCGAACAGACCCCGCTTGTCGCCGAAGTGGCTGTAGAGAATCGGGCGAGAGATGCCGGCGCGCTCGGCGATCTCTTCCAGGCTGGCCGCCTCGTAGCCCCGTTCCGCAAATACCCCTCGGGAAATTTCGATGAGCTGCTGACGGCGCCGATCCCGGGGCATGCGCTCCCTGCTCTTGCCCTCAGGAAGGTCTGGGCTCGAATTCGTCGGATTTTTGGGCGACATCGTTGACAACCGTATTACGTCCATGTAAGTTTCGCTAGTGTAAGTTACACTATCGTAACTCAATATTGAGTCGGGGGTCCCACTGCAATCCCCACCACACGAGGAGCTTCAAAGAATGGAAGCCAATTCATCTCCTGAGACGAACCCGATTCGTTGGGGCGCGGCGTTCAAAGCGCTCTTGGCCCTAGCCAAAGACAACGACAACACCACCCACGTCTTCAAGATCGTGGATGCGCTGCGCGGCGAGTCTGAACGCGCGCCGCTTGCGCGCATGAAGCAGACCGAGATCGGCCGAAAAATCATCGAGGAAGACCGCAGCTTGATCGAGACCCTCGCGGATCGTGAGTATCTGAGGGCACTCCCGGTTGGATCACTCGGCCGCGAGTACCTCGCGTTCATGGAGCGCGAAGGGCTGAGCGCCGAAGGTTTGTCCGATGCTTCGATCGAGGGCTACGAAGGTCGAGAACTCGACCCCGAACTGAAAACCTTCACGACCTGGGCCCGGGACAGCCACGACCTATGGCACGTGCTCACCGGCTACGGCCGCGACCCCCTCGGTGAACTGTGCTTACTGGGTGTCCTGTACAGCCAAATACGTAGTCCCGGGACGGCGTTCATTGCGTTGTTGGGTCTTCTCCAGGTGCCGTTCGAATATCCGGGTGCGCCAAGTGTTCGTGCAGTGATCCAGGGTTTTCACATCGGGCTCCGCGCCGAGTCGCTGATGGCGCAGGACTGGGAAGCCCTGCTCCCACGTCCCTTCGAACAAGTGCGGAGCGAGGTCGGACTCAAGCGTCCAGACTTTTACGAACGAAGTCACCCGCTGCACGACGCGCGCCGCTCGAAGAGTCGTGCGGCCGTGGCAGCCGCAGAGGCGAGCGCAGCTTAAGTATCGAGCGGAAAACGTGCGCACGGTGCGCTCCCAATTCTCTCGCGGAACGCGAAGAGCGCGGTATCCCGGCCCGAGAAGAGGAGGCGGTTGAGCAACATCCGAACCGCCCAATTCAACGACAGACAAATACTCAGACTCGATGGGCGGATGATGGGCGGATGTTCGACTGCGAAGGAAGTTACGGTGAGGAGGTCATCCCGGCAGACCACCTCTCCCGGGCCCGCGACGGGGCTCCCCATAGGGATTTAACATAACGCCCAGGCTCGGACGTTGTGCCAGAAGCCAGCTTGAATGTCCTATCCCCCATGAGCGGGCACCTCTACCGAGTCGAAGTTGCGCAAGTCATCTCTAGAACAATAACAGCTGCCCGCATCCGATCCCTACTTATGAAGTGGCGACCGTTCAGCAAGTAAAGCCAGGGCTACCGCGAAGGACTCCTGCGTGCCATTTCGAGACGTTTCTTCCAATTTTCAGAAGACGCCAGCAGCCAATTCTGGGGGATGTCGCGCTCGAACAGGGGCACGATCATCGGCGGACCGACGGGATCGGGAGTCATTTCGGTCCAAAAGGTGCCTGCAGCGAGGCCCCGATCAGCCTGGCCGGAAATTCAATAGACACAGTCGTACCCTGCCCTTTCTCGGAGTGGATCCCCAACTCTGCACCCAGCTGTTTCAAGATCTCCGATGCGATGGTGAGCCCAACTCCTTGGCCACCCTGTTCCAACCGAGTGCTGAAACCCAGACGCAAAATCTCCGGAAGTATTTCCGGCGCAATCCCTTCGCCTGAATCCTGAACATCAATGCGAGCACCCTGCGGAGTTCGAACGAAGGAGACCGAAACGCTCGCTCCCTCGCTGCTGGCGTTGAATGCGTTGTCGACGATTCCAACCAGGGCGCGAACGACTATCCGGGGTAGGCCCTGCTGAGCAAGAGAAGGGTCCACTCGGCTCAAAATCCTGGCAGAAGGACGGCCTACACATGCAGCTCTCTTCGTATCGTCCAGAATTTCTCCCACCGAGGCGAAGTCGGCCTCATCCCAATCCGGCCGCTTTGCGTCCCGAATGAACTTCCGGAGCACCGCCTGACCGTCTTCCGCCACACGCTTGATTTCCGGTAAGACGGTCGCCTCAGAAGTCCGGTCATCCATAGCCAGGTCGGCGAGGAGGTCGATGGAGCCAAGCTGCTTGCCGACTTCATGCGCGATCGCCAGCCCTACTCGCCCGGTGGTCGCCCTCCGATCGGCCTGCAGAAGCCCTTCTACAAGTGACCCTCAAGGTATGGATTCATCCCATTCCCCTCTGACCGCCTTGCTGGGCGTGTGGGATCCACGCCTCCACCCCCACGACACCCTCGTGGGCTGGAGCTCGGCCGGCGAAATTTTCGTGCCCACATGCGAAATACGCCGCGAGGCTGCCGGCTGGACGATCGAAGGCTGCGAATCGCTCACAAGCGGCAACGCCATCATCGAATTCAGGCCCACGTGGGGACCGAGCCGGGTTTGCACCGCGAATGGTCGCCGCCTGTGCCGCCGCCGACGAGATCCCCCCTGAGGCCAGGGCCCCGTCACGGGCTCTCCGTAGAGATTTAACATAACGCCCATACCCGGACGTTGTGCCAAAAGCCAGCTTGAATGTCCTGTTCCCCGAGAGAGAGAGCTGGCTCTAGAGGTTCCCCCGGCATGTTTCGGAGCTTGGGGTGCGCCTCTCGAGGCTCTGGTTATTTCTTCTCGATCAGTATCTCGCGGTATCGGCGGGTTCCCGCGTTGCGCGCCGAGTGGGTAACCGGCACCCTGAGCGACTCATTGCCTATTACGATGAGTTCTTCTCCCTCAAGACGCAAGGGCACAACGTCACCGTCATTGAGTTCGAGCGGCGTGAGCGGATTATTGTCGGCGTCGAAGACTTCCAGGGTAGTACCGTCAATCACATAGAAGATGTATTCGAATTCGTGGGTATGAACCGGAGTCTGTTCTCCCGGTTCGAGGCTGAATTCCCAAACCTTGATCTTCTCATCTTCAAAAACAACCTTGGTCCCTACGCCAGCCAAAGCGGCCTCCCCTTCCTCTGCTGTCTGGTCTCTCGCCAAACAGATTGTCGTTGATCTTACCCCCGCCCCTGGTTTCAGCCCAGCAGTGTCGCCCGTCACGGGGCTCCCCATAGGGATTTAACATAACGCCCATACTCGGACGTTGTGTTAAGTCCCTATGGGGAGACCTGTGATCGCGCTAGTCGGCCTTCGCTCCCTCGAGGCTGCGGACGTAGGCCACAAGCACGCGCACCTGCTCATCGCCAAGATGGCCCCAGGCCGCCATCAATGGGTTGCCGCCAGCGGGCCCGGCGCCGTCGCGGATCACGAGGAAAAGGTCGTCGTCGGTGCCGGTGTGGCCGTCGCCGTCGGCGTCGAACTTGAACTGGCCCACGGTGAAGTCGCGGGGCACCGGCAGCACGGCTCGGCCCGCAGGGCCGTCACCTTGACCGAGGGGCCCATGGCAGTTCACGCAGAACGCCTCGAAAGTCGTGCGGCCGGCGCTGGCGTCGGGGGTGGCGACCTCTGCGAACGTGGCCGTCGCGAGCAGGAGCGTGCTGACCAGGGCGGCGAGTCGGCGCATCATCGGGCCGCAGTGCGTTCCTGGGCCGGCAGCTTCGGGTCGAGCCGGATCACCCGGGGCTGACCGCGTTCGATCTGCCAGGTCGGTGCGTTGGAGTTCGAAGTCCAGACCCGGCCCTCGGAGTCGAAGTCGATCTCGCGCGTGTAGGTGACCCGGGTGGGCAGGGGGTAGACGAGAAACGCCTCGGTTTCCGGCTCAAAGCGGATCAGCGTGTCGCTGTTGGTGCCGCATATCCACACCGTGTCCGTTGTACGGTCGACGTGAAGGGCGTAGGGCGTCTCGGAGCCCACGGGCTCCACCGGCAGGGTCCACGTCTCGAACGCCCGGGTCTGCGGGTCGAAGCGCGAGATGACGCCCGAGGAAAAACCCGGGATCCAGAGCCCGCCCTTCGAGTCGAAGCGGAGGCGCCGGGGCGCGGTGAAGGGGGTTTCGACGAGCTCCACGTCCAGGGTCTTGGGGTCGATGCGCCCGATCTTGTGGGCGTTCAGCTGGCTGAACCAAACATCGCCATCCGGTGCGATGTCGATGCCGTAGGGGACGGGCATACTGCTGGCCCCCTCGCCGGCATCCTCGCCGGCGAGATCGAAATCGAAGGTGCGGGCGAGCCAGAGAATCGTCGGGAGCGCGCGCAGGAGCAGACCCTGCTGCCAGCTCTGGGCGGGGAGCCGGATCGTCTCGAACGTTTCCGTGGCGGGATCGAAGCGCGCCACGTGGTTCGACCCCGCGATGGTGAACCAGATCCGGCCCGCGTCGTCCACCCGCAGCGTGTGCGGATAGAAGCCCTCATCCATCGGATAAATCGTCCACTTCTCCGTGGCGGGGTCGAAGCGCCCGAGTTGATTGCCGAGTGCAAGGGTCACCCAGACCGAGCCATCGGGTGCCGCCTGGAGCGAGTGCGGGCCGACCCGGGCATTGGCATTCGGCTGCAGCGGCGAGCCACTCGTCGCGAAAACGCCGCCAAGGGGGAGCCCGCTGTTGGGGATCGGGAAGCTCTTGGTCTCGCCCGTCTCGGGATCCAGGCGGAAGAGTTCGTCCTGCATCATGTCCACGGAGTAGACGTTGCCGCTCGGATGGACCATCAGGTCGTGCTGCATCGAAGCCCGGCCTCCGAGCACCCATTCGTCGATCACGGCGCGGCGTACCTCGGCCGGCGGCGGCGGCGCGAACTCGGGCGTGCCCATCCCCTCGGTCAGGCGCGGTACGGCGTATGCGGGATCGTAGGCGGCGTCGAACCAACCGGGCACCTGGGCACGCACCTCGGGTGACAGTCCGCCGCCCATCCGCGCCATCAGCAGAAGTACCTTCTCCCACTGCCAGTCCTCGCGCGGCACGCGAGTGGCGGCGCTCCCCTGCTGGTGGCAGTACGTGCATTGGCGGACAAATTGTTCGCGGTGGACCTCGTCGTCGATCTGCTCGAGGAAGAGGCCGAACCAGCGGTTGGCGGGCAGTTGTTCGGCGAGGGCCGTGGGGTTGGTCTCGGGCGCGACGGTGAGGGCGAGGCCTTCGCCCGGCGCCTCGACGGTACTGTGCAGGTCGCGCCAGCCAATGCGCCGCACACGCAGTTCCCACGGCCCGGGGGCGAGGCCGTCGAGGGCGAAGCGTCCGTCGTGGTCGGAGAAGACGGTGGTGCTGCGGGCGGGCTCGCCCCGCTCGGCGGTGATCCGCGCGCCGACAACCGGGGTGCCTTCGGGGTTGGTCAGGGTGCCCGTCAGCGCGGCCGCCGAGGCCAGCGACGGCATCCCAAGCCCAAGAGCGAGAAAGGGGAGGGTGAAGAGGAGTGTGCGCGGGTGACTCATGGGGTGACCTCCGGATCGGTTTCTGGCTCGAGATCGAACTCGAGTACCACGGGCTCGAAGACCTGGTGAACGGCGATACCCCGAAGCCCGTCGCGACCACCGGGCGTCTCGACTAGGAGCGCGAAGGGTGCGGGTTCATCCGCCTCGCCGCAGGCGTGAGGATAGTCTACCCCCACGCGATAGGGGCCGGGGCGGAGCGGGAAGCGGACTGTCTCGACCCGCACGCCCTCGTGGACGCAGCGCTGGTCTTCGAGTAATTCGCCGCCAATAGCGCTAGGCGTATTGGCGTAGTAGACGGTCTCTTCCAGGGGGCCGGTGACGTAAATATCCAGGTCGACCTCGGGGCCGAAGGCGAGGTGCACGCGAATCTCGCCCGGGGAAGCCGCCGGGAGGGACGAGAGTCGGCTGGCGAGCGCCCCGGCCGCCGCGCTCCGCTCGGGTGTCCAGGCGGGGGCCAGCGGTAAAGGCGGGCCGGCCGGCGGACCGGCGCCGCAGCCCCCGAGAAGGGCGCCGGCGACCAGGGCCACGCCGAGTCGCACCGCAACGGGGACGGGGCCGCGTCCCTTCATTTCAACACCTCCTCGGGCAGCGCGAAGGCCATCAGGTGGTCGCCCGGCGGCGTCGGCGAGCCCCAATGCCCGCCGGCGGCGACCACCACGTACTGCCGTCCACCGGGGCGCACTTGATAGGTCATCGGGACCGAGTTGGCGGAGGTCGGGAGTTCCGTCTTCCAGAGAAGCTCGCCCGTCGCGAGGTCGTGGGCGCGCAGGTAGTGGTCGAGGGCAGCGCCTATAAAAACCACGCCGGCTTCGGTGACGATCGGGCCCCCGACCCCCGGAACGCCCTCGATGAACCAGAAGGGGAAAGGCGCAATGTGGCGCGTCGTGCCGAGGGGGACCCGCCAGCGAATGCGACCCGCCGCCAGATCCACGGCATCCACCGTGCCCCAGGGTGGCGCAGTGCACGGCACGCCGAGCGGCGAGTCGAGAATGCCCGTTTCCACGCAATAGGGCGTGCCGCGCTGTTCTTGGAACACGCCCTCGCAGTTCGCCCGCGGAATGAGTTTCGAGGTCGCCGCCACGTGCCAGGTGACGACAATCATCACCTGCTCGCCGGGGTGGATCGCGGGTGAACCCCAATTGTTTCCGCCCCCGTTGGAGGGGTAGAGGACGGAGCCCTGGGTCGTCGGCGGGGTATAGGGGCCGTCGTAGCGCAGGGCGCGGTAACGCTCGCGGCAGGCTTCCTCGTCCCAAGGCGTGAAACCCCACATCGAATTCTCGTCCAGGGGCTCGAGCAGGTGCGGGACGTGGCTGGGGAAGGGCTGGGTTGGAGACAGGGACTCGCCCTCGACCGGGTCCTGGGGAACGGGCCGCTCTTCGACCGGAAAGACAGGCTTCCCCGTCTCCCGGTGCAGCACGAAGGTCATCCCCATTTTGGTGACCTGGACGACCACGGGAATCGTCTCGCCGTCGATCCGCAGGTCCATCAGAGTGGGCTGGGCGGGGGTGTCGTAATCCCAGAGGTCGTGGTGCACCAACGGGGTGTGCCAGACGAGCTCACCCGTCGCGCCGTCGAGGGCGACGACTGAGCTCGAGAAGTGGTCCAAGCCGTCGCGGTGGCCGCCATAGAAGTCGGGGTTCGTGTTGCCCGTTGGCACGAAGACGAGCCCCCGCTCCCTGTCCACCGACAGCACGCTCCACACGTTCGTGCTGCCACTTCGCCAGGTGCCGTCGGCGTTGAAGGGTTCCATGCCCTCGGGCACGGGGTTCCAGGCCCAGCGTTGCTCGCCCGTTCGTACATCGTAAGCGCGAACCACACCGCTCGGGGCATCCGTGCGCTGATTGTCGAGGACCAGGGATCCCGTGATCGCGAGATCGCCCAGGATTGCCGGGGGCGAGGTGATGCTGTACTCCACCGAGTCGTGCTTCGAGATACGGTGGGTCACGTCCACCTCGCCCCCCTCGCCGAAGTCGGTGCAGCGCGTGCCCGTGGTCGCATCGAGGGCGATGAGCCGTGCGTCGAGGGTGCCGACAAGGATGCGGTGCTCGCAGCGGCCTTCCTTCCCGGAGCGCCAGCTGCTCACACCGCGGCAGTTGGGGAGGATGAAGTCGCGGGCCACCTCGGGGTCGAAGCGCCAGCGCTCCTCGCCGGTTTCGGCGTCGACCGCGAAGACCTTGTTGAAGGAGGAGCAGTAGTAGAGCGTGCTGTCGACCAGGATCGGGGTCGCCTGGAAGCCGTTTGCGGTGGTCGGCGGCTCCGCCCCCGGGTCGTTGGGGTCGAAGGGGGTCGGCTGGCGGATATCCCCCGAGTTGTGCACCCAGGCCAGTTCGAGGCCGTGGACATTCGCCGGCGTGATCTGGTCGGCGAGGGAGAAGTGGCCGCCCCCGGGCTCGCCGCCCCACGACGGCCAGCCGGCGACGCGGCCGGGGCCCGCCTCCGGCGGGGGCGCCTCGGTGCACGCCAGCAGGAGGAGGACCAGCCCCGAGAGCCCCCCCTCCGCGATCCTTTTCCAGCGCGCGCGGCGCAGGGCCTCCAACCTCCCCAGAGCGGGATTCTCTCCGGGCCAGTATTCGCGGCCTGGGAGCTCAGGCTTATTCGCTGCGGTGTGAATTGAACTCGTCCTTAAGATGGGCTGCTTCCAGGGTCGGCCTTCGCTCGGCGATCCGGTTTGGTCACAAGCGGTCGAGGATCGGGACGGTGGGAATGGCTTGGGTGTCGCCGAGTTGCTTGCCGCCGACGATTCCGTTGTAGAACTTGCTCTGCATCAGCGAAATGAGGTAGTCGATGCCCGGGTAGTAGACGATGTTGACGTCGTCGAACTCCGCATCACCTTCGATCGTCACGGACTTTCCTATGTGCGAAGGACCGTGCCCGTTGGCGGCAAAGAGTCCGACCATCTTGCGGCCATAGGCGCGATTGGCCTCCTGCTCAGCAGCGCCGCCTGAGAGAGCCAAGTTGAAGACGACGGCGGCGTCTTCGTTGTAGGCCCGAGCCGCTTCGAGCGCAGGGCTGTTCTGCTGCAAGGTGAGACCGCGACCTGCAAGGACTTCGTCGCTAGCCCTGTCGTAGGGATCGATCACGGGCACGCCGTTCACGATGTCGGCAACCCGCATTCCGAGGAAGAGCATCGGCATCGCCAAGTTGAGGGCGGCCGATCGTTGCATCCCGTGGTGATAGGTGGCGTCGAAGTGCGCGAAGGCCTGACTGTGGGCGTTCGACCGGGCGGCCTCGTCGTAGGCTTCGCGCGAGTCGTACTGCGACATTACGATGGCGTCCCACTGGCCTTCTCCAAGCTGGCTGGATCGGAGTCCCATCAACACCACCTTGCCCGCGTAGATCCACTGGCTCCCTCCCGCCCCCTCGAGGGTCTCGCGAGCCTTGGCCAGGGATTCCACGAGATCGTCGCCGGGCTCGAGGCGCAGGTAGCTGATCACGTGAAAGGCCGATGATGAGTGCAGGAGGGGCTGGTGGTCCTGGGCCGCGGATCGGCGCCAGTCCAGGTAGCGAAAGTGCTGCCATCCCATGGCAATAAGGAGTACGGCCATCAGCGCCAGAATAAGCAATGAGATGAAACGCATGGCTCCCTCCCCATGAAGTGGCATGGAGCATGACACATTCCAGCCAAGCCCGGAAGTTTGTCGCTCGCGGCGCCTCAGTTGCGGTGTCTTCGGCCTGTTCTGCTGCCCGGGGGCGCCCCTTTGCTGGCGTGACAAGGTGTCTTATGCGGGATGGTCAGGAAGTGACAACCACTCGTCTGGATTTCGACTGCCGGGTCCGCGCCGTCCCGTCACGGGGCTCCCTGTAGGGATTTAACATAACGCCCATACTCGGACGTTGTGCCAAAAGCCAGCTTGAATGTCCTATCCCCGGCGCTCGCAAGACCGAACCCGATTATGCAAAGCAGAAAGGCTTCGCTAGGCGGAGGAGCATCACGAAGTAAGCCCCGCTGCACCATGAGGAAGCCGGAGGCGACCGACGTGCGACTAACCCAGCTTATACTTCCTATCCGCGAACTCGGTGTGGAACACGCGGCTCCCGCGTTGTCGCTGCTCGAATCCAGCGCCGCCGCCGGGCGGACAACTGCCGTTACTATTGTCGTTGCCGCCTTCTCGGAAGGCTTTTCGGCCGCCCGCTTCAAAGTCAGGGCTTTTGTGAAATGCTCGATCCGTGGAGATCGGCCAGCAACCGGCGAAATTCAGGGTTGTCGCGCAACAACTCACCCCCGACCTCGATCAAACCTTCAACCTGCTCGCCGGTCAGGTCAAAACTGGTCGGTACCTCGTTGAAGAACTCGCGCCGCTTGGGGTCCTTGATGTCTTTGAAGCTTAGGTAGATGAAGTAGGCCTCAACGGGTCGTTCCGGCGTCGACAGCTCTTTCGTCCAGCGCGTCAGGGTTTCCTCCATCAGCTCGATCGTAGCCACGTTGTAGAGATGCAGCTGGATGTCGCTCATTGCGCCCACGGTTTCCATCAGCCCGGGCTGTTTGGTGCTGCTGTCTATCACCGACTCCGCTCTGGCGGAGGCGTCGACCGAAATCATCACGATTCGGCGCGGCGGTTGACGGCCATATTTCTTCGTAAATTGCCCCATGCCGCCACTGGACACCTCGACGATTTCGTAGACGGCGCGCAGACCCAGATTGTCGGTAATGCCGCCGTCGACGAAATGGGCGTACTTGCGCTTGTCCTTGTCGGAGTAGCTCTCCAACTCGTCGAGAAGCAGCGTCATCCGCGCGTCATCCGCTGACCGTTGCTTGGCCGTCCGTATCGAATCTGCCGTCCCTAACTGGCAGCTCGCATAGTTCTCGACGACAATCGGATTAAAGACTACCGGCACTGCGGAGGATGCGGCCACCGCCCGCGCCACAGGAAACGTGGATAGGTCCGAGCACAGGAGGTTGAAATACTCCTGGACAAAGGAAAACCGCGCCCCGCAACCGAGGTCCGAGGCATTGATCACGATGAGCGGGCGGCCCGGCTGAAGCATGTCGGCGAAGGTGGCGTCGTGAAACACGTGCTCCTGGTAGTACTCCACCGCCCACTCGGTGCGTCCGGTGCTGCCGAACCACCGAAACGGATTGAACAGCTTGGACTTCAAATCCCCCTCCACGTCGCGATTGAGGAAGGCTTCTTTATAGTCGGTAAAAATCTTCTCGCCGTACACGCCGTAGTACCCGGCCGTAAAGCTTCCTCCCGAGACCGAGCTGATCGAGTGGACTTCGTCCAGCAGCCGCTTGGTTCGGCCCTCGGATACGACGGGGGTGTCCCGCAGCTCTTTGAGCACGCCGTATGACAGAGCGGCAGCCCGCGTGCCGCCACCGGAGAAAGCCAGCATCAGCGCATTTTCGTCGGTGCGCCAATCCTTCATGAAGGTCCTGACCGAATAGCTTTGTTCCCCGGTCGTGCCCGGCAGGGGCGTATTCTGCACTACGCCATAGGAGGCACAGCCCGAAAACAGCAGCAGAACGATGACACCCAATAGAGTTCGTCGCACGGTCATCTCCCTAAAGTTCAGTGCCCCCCGGATCGGTGTTAGGGTTAGGATCCTTTTTGGAAATCGACAGCTTGATGCGCGGGTCAGAAGTCCCACGTGATCCCGACCAGGGGACCCTTGACAGTCAGGTCGCCCGCCGGGCTGCCGTCCTTTAAATTCCATTCCAGATGGCGATACCCCGCGATCGCATCGACGTGCTTGAACTGATAGTCGACGCAGGAAAATGCGTTCACGACAGAATTCGTGTCACCGGCTCCACCATCCAGGAAGTACGGCAGATACCATTGGGGTGCAAGGTTCACATGCCCTTTCACGTCCACGATACCATCCCACCAACTGCCGGACTCGGAGATTTGATCGGAGTTGGCGATCGGAGTTGGCGATCGGAGTTGACCATCGAAGCAGCGACCGCTTACGGGCCCCAATCCGGCCCCCATCTCTCCTCTACTGACATAATGTCTCTTGCCGGACCTAAAAAAGGGCTTTGAACTTCCTATCCGCCCGGAATTGGCCACTCTGCAGGGGGCGAGAGTGCAGGAAGTTCAAGCCCTGTATTTGCCGGACTGTCCGATGTAGAAGAGAGCTATTCGGCAGAGCGGGCACTGAGCGCGGCTCGGGATGGGGCCAGACCGACCCTGAAAGTTCTCGAGAAGCATGGACTCCTTCAGCACGCCGCGGTCAGTGACGGGCTCTACGAAGTGGGAATCATCGTATAAACATAGTCATCTTTCAGCATGTCCCGTTCGAAACGGCGGGCACGATCCTCGAATGGTCCGAGGTGGTGGGCGCGAACGTCCAGACGGTCCATCTCTATCAAGGTGCGTCGTTTCCGAGCCTGGACGAGGTTCGGCGTAGTTTCGCGCTCATGGCCATACAGGCCAACGTGATCGGCGCGCAAGATATCCACCACGATCAGCAGGATATCGGGCGGACCGGCGGGTGGCGGAGGCGCGCAACCCAAGGCCCACCCAGGCAGGAATGCCCAAATGAAGCAACGAGCCATGCCGGTTCGTTGCGAGTTCAAAAGTCGAGTTCGCATCCCTTGCCTTGGGTTCGGAGTCGAGAGCCCGCCTTGGCGGGAGAGGAATTGGCTTCGATCGCGACTGCGGCGGCCCGCGACGGGACTCCCCCTGGGGATTTAAGATAACGCCCTTAGCCGGACGTTGTTCCAGGACACAGCTTGAATGTCCTATGTCTGCGTTTTTTGTGCCACCAAAGTGGAAAAGCGCCCACTTCCCTTTCAGACACTCGCGGAGTGAAATTGGCGCGTTCCCGGCCAACCTCTCCTCCGCACCAGAACCCCGTTAGAACCTATCTCTCTGGGGAATTCTGTTGGAAATTCAATTTTCCGCCGCAAGCGGACTCCGGAAACCACTTCAACCCGAGGACCGTGCCGCCCGATGCCATGGCAGCCCGGTTTCCGACCGACTCCCCGTCCCCGACGCGCACCGGGCAACCCCGGCAGCGCGATCCGAGCCTGGGCGAAACGGAAGTAGAAGACAATGGGCCAATCGATGCGGATCATGATCGACGGATCGATGTGCACGGCCGGGGGGGGCTTTTCCTTCCTCGCGAACGTCGTGCCCCAGATGGCCCTTCTCGCACCCGAGAACCGCTTCCGAATCCTGGTCCGCAACCCCAAACTCGCCGAGGCCATGCCCGCGGTGGACAACCTCGAAGTTGAAGTCCTGCCCCCCACAGGCATCGCGGGGCGCATGCGCTTCTCCTACCTCGAAGCCCCTCGCCTGGCCCGGCAATGGAACGCCGACCTCTACTACTCCGCTGGTGAAACGGTGCCCTTGCAAGCGCCCTGCCCCACCATCGCGAGTTTCCAGAACCCCAACGTCTTCTCGAAGGAAGAGCTTCATTGGCCGCTCTACCAGAAGGCCCGGCTCGGCCTGCTGCGCTTCCTCTCTGCGATTTCAGCCCGCTGCGCCGAGCGCGTAATGTTCGTGAGCGAGGACTCGGCTCGCTGGATGGGCGACTGCGTTGGCCTTCCCGAGGAAAAACGCGTGGCAGTCCAGCACGGGATCAACACGGAAATCTTCAGCCAGGCCGCTGACGCACCCCTCCACCCGAATCCCTACATCCTCTCGGTCAGCTCGATCTACCGCTACAAGAACTACGTTCGATTGATCGAGGCCTATACCGAACTGGCTCAGCGACGGGGCGAAATGCCCGATCTCATCATCATCGGCGACAACCAGGACGAGAAATACTCGGAAGAGATGTATCGGGCCAGAGATGCCGCGGGAGCGCTCTCCGAGAACATCCATATCCTCGGCGAAGTACCCTATACCGAGATCGCACCCTACTACGCCGGTGCTTCACTCTTCGTCTTTCCGTCCTACCTCGAGACCTTCGGCATTCCCCTCCTCGAGGCCATGGGAAGTGGCCTGCCCACCGTGGCAGCCGATACCCCGATCTTCCGCGAGGTGGGGGGCGACGCCGTCCTTTACGCTGACCCGCACAGCTCTGCCGCCCT
>Ga0310120_10001249_pt1 | contig 19181 bp, 12 predicted proteins | sample CB27_AW_983_MG_FD_203506 | JGI IMG/M metagenome (GOLD analysis project Ga0310120, IMG submission 203506) | Marine microbial communities from Western Arctic Ocean, Canada - CB27_AW_983 | ecosystem: Environmental > Aquatic > Marine > Oceanic | place: Canada: Western Arctic Ocean | collected...
GAGACAGCTGGTCAGCGCCAACGCCGACCCTCATTTCGATGCGTTGCGGTTCATCGACTCAGCGGGAGACTGGTCGCCCGACGGAAGCAAGTTCGTCTTCGCCGTGTTCGCCGACGGAGACAACGAGTTGGCGATCGTGGATGTCGAGAGTGGCGCCATCGAACAGAAAATAAAACTGGACGGCATCGGGGCGATCACCAGTCCGGCCTGGTCTCCTGATGGCCAATTTATCGCCTTTTCGGGACTCGATGGGGGCGTGAGCGATATCTATACTTGGGATGTCGACACAGGTGCGCTCAGACAGCTCACGGATGACAAGTACGCCGACCTCCAACCCACGTGGTCGCCGGACGGATCTACGATCGCCTTCGTTTCCGATCGGGGAGCAACCACGGACTTCGAGGCCCTCACGTACAGCAAGCCACAAATCTCGTTTCTGGATGTGGCGTCCAACCGGGTAACCACGCTCGGTGTGTTCGGCGAGGTCAAGCACATCAACCCGCAATACGCGCCGGACGGGCGAAGCTTGTACTTCGTGTCAGACCAGGACGGCTTCAGCGATATCTATCAGTACACGTTCGAATCACGCGACATCCGCCGCATCACCATGCTGCAGACCGCCGTGAGCGGGATCACCGCGATGTCTCCGACGCTATCCGTGGCCCGAGATGCCGGAACGATCCTCTTCACCGTGTTCGACGAATTCGAATTCCACGTATACAGCTTGCAGGCCGGCGAGGCCGATGCGGGCGGCGAAGCGGTCGCCGCGTCCTCCTCGCCGAAGCCGGGCCGCCTCCTGCCGCCGGCGGCACCGTCGCGGTCGAGCCGGATCGCCGGGTACCTCGCCGATCCTATCGTAGGACTCGCGCCTACTGGAACCTATCTCGCCGAGAATGCGGTCGAGTACGATTCGTCTCTCTCCCTCGACTACATCGGACAACCCAGTATCGGAGTAGGCACGGACCGCTTCGGGCAGTATGCCTCCGGCGGCGCGTCGGCATTCTTCAGTGACATGCTCGGTAATCGCACACTAGGCATGATGATTCAGGCCCAGGGGTCGGTAAAGGACGTCGGCGGGCAGGCCTTTTACGTAAACCAAGCGAAACGACTCAATTGGGGCGTCAGCGGTGGTCGCACCCCCTACCTTCAGGGCTATTCATATTACGGGTTCAACGGCGATGGCTCCCAGAGCGTCACTCAGATACTCCAGCGGATTTATGTAAGCCAGGCCAACTATATGGCGGCCTATCCGTTTTCCACGACACGCCGTCTGGAAGGCAACATCGGGGTCCAACGCTACTCGTTCGACCTCGAGGAGCATGTATACACGTACGATTTCTACGGTCTCAGTGGTTTTGGGCGCAATTCCCTCAATTCCGACGCTGATTGCCTGAGGGTCATTTTTAGACCGTGCCAGGATGCCATCAATCTCGCCTCAGCTTCCGTCGCACTCGTCGGGGACAACTCGAATACCGGTTTAACCTCCCCAGTGTCAGGCGGACGGTATCGGTTGGAGGTCGGGCAGTCCGTCGGTACAAAGAACTTCACGTCCGTCGTCGCGGATATCCGGCGTTATATCAGCCCCACCAGAAACATCACGTTCGCGGCCCGAGCGCTTCATTTCGGGCGGTACGGAAAGCATCTGGATCCAGACCGGGTTACAGCGTCCATTCAACCCTACTTCCTGGGGTATGAGACGTTCATCCGTGGGTACTCGTACGAAAGCTTCACCGGCCAGTCGGGAGCGGACGAATGTGCGACCTCCGGCCTAGAGCCGGGTGCTGTGGTAGGCCAGTGCCCCGGATTCGACCGACTGTTCGGTCACCGCCTCGGTGTGGTGAACCTAGAGTTTCGCGTGCCGTTACTCGGAACGCCGCGTTTCGGGCTCATCAGCTTCCCTTACCTGCCGACGGAGATCTTCGGCTTTGCGGACGCGGGCGTCGCCTTCAACGATTTCAGCAACGTCAAATTCAATTTCGTGCGGTCGGGTGGCCAGCGCGTGCCGGTGTTCTCAGTGGGCGGCGGGGCGCGCTTCAACATCTTTGGATTCCTAATCCTGGAGGCCTACTGGGCACATCCATTCCAGCGGCCGGAGAAGGGATCGCACTGGGGATTCGTGCTGTCTCCGGGATGGTAGTAGGACACGCTTATAGTGGTTAGACGACTCGGCACGCTGGGTGGCTCGCGAACTTCTGGGACGCGACACTAGAAGATCGAGACGTTGATGTAGCGCCCCGGGTTCTCCCGGACGTCGTCCATGAATAGGCGTGCGCTCTCGACGGCGGCCGTCAGGCTCGTATAGAGCGAATCGTCGACGAAGAGTTGGCCGAGCGTACCCTCGCCGCTTTCGATGCGTGCAAGGATCGTTTCAAGGGATGCCATGGTCCCCTCGATGCTCTCTGACGTCGCGGTGAGGCGGTCCATGAGGGAGTCGGCTTTGGCCACCGTACTCCCCAAGTCATCGCGTAGCTCCGGCCCGGTCACTTCCGCGAGACCGTCTACGGCCCGGTTGAATGACTCTATTAACTCCCCCAAGCCTTCGGTCTCGGACTCCAGTAGATCGGAAAGTTCACCCACGAGCGTGTTGAGACCCTCGGCACTCCCGCCGATGGCGTCCAGATTCTCCGGTGACAGAAGCTCGGCCATTCGGTCGAGGACGATCTGCCCCTTCTCGCCCAGAGACTCAGTATCGTCCAGCAACCCCTTCACGGCTGTGCCCGGCAGGTTGCCCCCTCGGTCGATCGTGCCCGGCCCGGAACCTGGCAGAATTTCCACGGTCCTGGGAGCCATCAGTCCCGGCTGCACAAGTTGAGTGGTCGAACCGCCGGGGATGGGCCACTGCCCGTCCACCTCGAGGACGATGATCACGTTGTCCGCCTGCCCCCCCAACTCGAAGCCACTAACCCTTCCGATGGTTACTCCACGCATCTGGACGGGATCACCGGAGCGGAGTCCCATCGCATTATCGACTGTCGTCGTGACCGTGTACCGGCCCCGGAACATCGCGGGGTCGGTGAGGAGAAAGAGCAGATAGAGAGTGGCGATCAGACCGGCGATCGCAAACGCTCCGATGCGGACTTGCCGCTTCCCGGGCTGCTCAGGAACCCACTCCTCCACCTGTCCGGCTGAAGAACCTTGAGTCTCGCTTACCGTCAATGGATACTCCTATTCCCCGAAATGGCGCTCAACTGATTTCCAAGGTGTCGAGTGCGTCTTGGGCCGCTGCACGGTCCCCGAATGCGGTCACCACAGGATCGCTGCTCATTCGAAACTCCTCCGGCGATCCGCAAAAACGGAGGTGACCCCCCTCGAGCATCGCGACCCGATCACACATATCGAGACCGCCTTCGATATCGTGTGTAACCAAGAGAGACGTCACCTTCAATTCGTCCGACAGCTGTTTGATGAGTCGTTCGATCGCGGCCGTGTTCACCGGATCGAGCCCGGTAATCGGCTCGTCCCACAGCAAGATCTCCGGATGTCCGGCGACGGCTCTTGCGATGCCCACACGCTTCTTCATCCCACCCGACAATTCGGACGGAAGCATGCCGAGCACCTGTTGCGGTTCCAGGTTGACGAGCTCCAACACCTCCCACGCGCGGTGTGCCACCTCCTTCTGGCTCATCCCCTTCAGAATCGTTTCCGGAATCCCGATTTCTACATTTTCGTAGACGTTGAGCGAGTCGAACAGCGCGGCGTATTGAAAGACGTATCCAACCTTTCGCCGGATTCGCTCGAGCACATCCCGTCCTCCGAAGTAGACCGATTCGCCCGCGACAGTCACGTCTCCCCGATCCGGTGTGACGAGAGCGATCGTCGTTTTGAGGAGCACACTCTTGCCGGTACCAGAAGGACCGAACAAGGCGAACATCTCCCCCCGCTCCACCGACAGTGTCACACCTGAGAGGACCGGCGCGTCGAACGCCTTGTACACGTTCTGATATTCGATAACCGCCCCGGACCCGTTTCCGGAAACAGACATGTGCAGCCTAGTTGAGGAAAAGAGGTGGGAACAAGGCGTCGAGGACGAGAATGGTCAGCGTCATGAATACCACCGAGTGTGTCGTCGTTCTCCCGACCCCCTCGGCACCACCCGTGGTTCGGAGGCCCATATGGACGGCGATGACCGGTATCGCCGCTCCAAACACGAGGGCTTTCATGAGTGAATAAAACATGTCGTAGCTATGCCAGAATAAGCGAGCACCATAGAAAAAGGTTTCGGAGCCGAGTCCAAGGGTCCACTGGGCGGAAATCATCCCTGTGGTGATGCCGACGAGGTTGGCGAGGGACACCAGCAGGGGCATTGAGACGATCATCGCCAGTACTCGAGGGGCAGCGAGAACTTCAATCGGATCCCGACCTACCGATTCAAGCGCATCCACCTGTTCGGACACTTTCATCGTACCGAGCTCAGCGGTGATCCGGGCGCCGACCCTGCCGATCATCACAATCGCTGTGAGGACCGGCCCCATCTCCAGAATGACGCTCTCGACAACAACAGATCCCATGACATAGAGCGGGATCTGACTCTGCATCTGGTAACCGCCTTGCTGGCTCGTCACGACGCCGATGAGCGCCGCCGCGATCAAGACGATCATTATGCTTTGGATACCGATGATGTGGAGCTGTCGGAGGATATCTCTGCGAGTCACCCGAAGTCGCACGCATGCGACCCCCATGTGCCACACCAGAAGAGCAATCTGTCCGGCGTGTTCGGCAACCAAGCTGAACCAGCGCCCGACGGCGGCGAAAGCCCGGTTCGCGAGATCTGACGGGCCCAAGGCCGATAAGGATTGGCGGCTCACGTGCTCCGATCGTCAAAAAAGAGGCGATATCTGCAAAAAGTGGGGCGCCGAAGCTTCGACCTTTCTTCGTCCAAAATCAAGGAGTTTCGGCTCCCCATTCTACGTTTCGCAAGTCTTGAGCCACTCGCGATCCTAGCCTCCACGCGTTGTGCTCGTCACCGTATCCGCCTTCATTAAGAGCGCGACAGCGCGCGACGCTCATGATTGCCATACTCTAGAGGCGTGGACCACCATTGCGTAGAGGGAAGGAACCATGACAGCGATCAAGAAGTTGGACCGGACCAGCCGCCTGGCATCTATTCTTACGATTCTCGTCGCCGGAGCTTCCTGCTCAGTGGACGCACCACCCGCAGAGTCCGACGATGACCTGCCCGCGGCGATCCTCGGCATGGCTGGGCCATTGCGCGGCCAATCCGTCACCTACCTCGCCGGCGATGAGCCTACGGTCGGATACTTGGCCGTCCCCGAGGGGGCGGGCCCCTTCCCCTCCTTGATCTTGATTCATGAATGGAATGGCCTGGTGGACCGAGTCCGCGAAGTGGCCGACGCCATGGCCGCAGAGGGTTACGTCACCCTGGCCGCCGATCTCTACTCGGGACGGACCGGGTCCACTCCCGCAGAGAACGGGGCCTTGATGACAGAGCACTTGGAGAACCCCGACAAGCTGATCGCCAATCTCGATGCCGCTGCACAATTCCTGCGGAAGCGGGACGACGTTACCGGGCGTGTCGGAACCCTGGGATGGTGCTTCGGAGGTGGCGTGGCGCTCAGTTATGCCCTCAGTGGTGAGGCGCACGACGCAACGGCCATCTTCTACGGAAATCTCGTCACCGATCCGGCGATCCTCGCCTCGATCGATCACGAGGTGTACGGAAGTTTCGCTGAGATGGACACCGGCATTCCGGCCGAAACCGTGAACGAGTTCGTTTCAGCGCTCCGGGCCGCCGGAGTCGAGAACGACGTCCACATTTACGACGAGGTGAGCCACGGATTTTGGCTCCGCATCGACGGAGACCCGGAACTCCGGACCGAGCCTGGGCTCGACGCCTGGCAGCGACTGAAGGGCTACCTCACACGGACCCTCAGCGACTGACGTCCGCGCCTACCCGCTCTCGCCGGAGCGGCAGAAGGGGCACGGAATCGCCGGGAGCGACCCTCCAGTCCTCGTACCGCTGGTAGCTTTGCAGGTAGCCACCAGCAGGGATCTCGCGCCAAACGACCGCCTCGGCGGGAAGGAGATGGCTCAGCACCGCGCGGGACAGGATGGGCCTGAAGAAGGCGCGCCCTCCCGCGTGCTCCACGGGCTCAGGGGTCTGGAAGAGCCAATCGACAGCGGCGAAGGTCGTATCTCGCGCTATCGTGATCGTGCCTTTGATGGAAGGCTTGTCCGTGTCCTTGGGGCAGTACGCGAGCAACCAGCCGTCCGGGTTCTCGTCGTCGATGACGAAGCGATGGCGCTCACCGAAGACATCGTCGGCGAAGTGGGGAGCGAAGTCGGCTTCGAGGGGCGGATACACCCACGAGTCGTAAGGCGCCGCCCCGTCCATACGCCGAACCGAGAACGCGTATCCGTCCCTATCGATGCGTCGGGTCCAATTGAAGCGCAGCAGGGACGACGATCCCCTCTGGCTCAAGTTGAGCGAAGGAAGCTTCAGCGCCCCCAGCTCGGAGAGGGGAACGATGGTGTCTGCCTCGGCCAGGTAGGTCGCGACGCCGAGCGTATCCATCAGCCCGTCATAGCGGAATCGGGCGTACTGCCAGAGTGCCCTTCCCCGTGCGTCCTCCCTGCCCATCTCGCAGGTCGCTTCTTCCATCGTCACGACGAGCCCCTCGACCGCCAAGGGGGCCTCCGCCAACTCGATCTCGTACGTACCCAACCCGCCCTCGACCGTCACTTCCATCACGTCGAACCCGAGGGCACTGACACGGAGCATGACGGCATTGAAGGTGATCGCCGAAGGAAAAGAGAACTCCCCCGAGTCGTCGGTCAGCGTGGCCCCGGCCCGCCGGTCCACAGTCCAGACTTCGACAGAGGCGCTCGCGACGGGAAGCCCGCCGGCTCTGGTGACCACGCCACGGATTTGGGCCAAGGCGGAACTGGCGAAGAAGCATTGGGCTGCGAACGCGAGCGCGACTCCTCTTCGACCTGCTGCCCGCACTACAAACGTGTCAACCAGAAACGTGTTAACCAACTGAACTCCTCAACCGGTGCCATGGACTCGTTTCGAACGCTCCGTACCGTCCTGATCACGAATGCTCGTGGAACGTTTCCTCACTTAATAGCGGCTTGCCCTCCGGCAGGTTCCGCCGAGGAGAGGGATGGGAACGGAAGATTTCCGTGCAGTTCGCGAACCTGGTGTCCTGTCCCGGTCAGAAGATCGGGTCGTTGTCTGCCGACCCGTAGAAGATCCCGTTGAAAAGAAGCGGGAAAGCCGCATGAGACTGGGATCGGAATGTGATCCTGGGCGTAAAGAGGAAGAGCTCTCCTTCGCCTAACTCCGCTTCGATCAGAGCCGTTCCGCCCTGCATGCGTTCCTGACCCCACGCCCAACCGCTCCGAAGCGGTCGGTCGGTATCGAACCAGCCGAGCCGCTTTACACCCAGGGACTCAGCCCCCGGGCCCAGATCGAAGAGCGGGCTGTGGCTGATCATCACGTCGAGGCGATCCTCCAATCCATGTGTCAGCGGACTGCCGGACTCGATCTTGAGCGAGTGGACCGATCCGGGCGTGTAATATTGGTCGCCGGTGAGGGAACGACCATTGTCCACGAGATGGTCACTCAGCGGAAGTCCTGCGTAAAACCCCAACCACGACGAAGTCCCCACCGCGATCACGGTCCCTCCGTCTCTAGCAAAGTCGAGGATCTCCGGCACGCCCCGCGCCGCCGTGAGGGATCCGATCCGGTCGCGATATTCCGACGGCACCCGACTCGCGTCGGAGGGAAAGCCATAATCGCGTCCGCCGGTGGGTGAAGGCACCGCCCCATCCTCAAGAATCAGCACGTCGAAGCGACTGCGGAGATCGCCTGCGGCGATCTCCGCAGAAAATACGACCTCGAAGTCGAACCCAAAATCCTCCAAAATCTTGCGTGTCCAGCCGGACGACATCGACCCTCCATACTGGTCCCAGAGCGCGACCCTCGGACGGCGAAGCCGAAGCGCCTGCCCCGGCGGGGCCGCCACCGCGTGGAAGTCCACGCCGATTTCCGCGGCGAGCGCCTCCAATGCGGATCGATCCACTTGGTTGGCGGCCACGTAAAACGCTCCCTCCGGTAGATCCACACCCACGGGGGGGTCCAACAGCCAAGCCACTTGCCGCCCGTCCGCGAGAAGCCGGTTCACAGCGAGGAACGCGTTGTTGTTGCGATGATCGAATACGTACCCGTCTGCGCCCGATCCCGTGACGGATCCGGCCGAGATTTCAGCCAGTCCCTCAATCAGTTCGAATGGGCCCTCGAAACCATCCAGAATCCGGTCGAACTCCACGCCCATCTGAAAAGCCAAGGTCCAGCCCGCATTGTCGTACGGGGCGATAGGCGGTCCCCCCGGATACGCGAAATCGTTGGGATGCTGCTGAGGCTCGAACATATCCATGACGTGGGGACGAAACGCCTGGTCGGTCTTCACGACATAGGACCCCGCCGGATAGCTGTCGCCGCCCACAGAGAACTCCGTGGTCGCCCGGTGCACCTTGACGCCGTTCTTCAGGAACGTGTTGACGAACTTCGTCGCCGTGGAGAAGTCGGCCTGATCCGAGGGGATGATGAATCCACGGGGGTCGCGGTTCTGCGGAGCCTGAAGGAGCCTCCGATAGTCGGCCGCCGTGCCCGCCCTGCTCGCACCCAATGCGGCGGCCGCCGCTTCCGTTTCGGACGGCAGGACAGTCCACCAGTCCTTGCTCCCCCGCTCGATCGAGTTCATCCCCATTCGCCAGATGTTGAACAGCAGGTGATCCCGGTTTCGGGCGGCGTAGTCCAAGACGGCCCAATTGGCGGTTTGGGAATATTCGATGGACTGCCTGAAGTGCCACTCGCCCGGCTCCACGGGCAGGGGCAGGTTTCCCTGCGGCAGCTGCCGCTCCGGGCGAAACGGGATCTGGACCGGAGTCGGATTGCCGATGGCCTCGGTGAGCAAACCGATCATGTTCTTGAAGTAGGGCGTCGTGCGGAGGCCACCGTTCCACCACGTGGAGTACGGACCCCCGGAACGCATGGTCGTGCCTCCCTTGCCCTCCAACACGAAGCGCCCGTGCATCGCGGCCCCGATCGCGTCAATGCCGGTCAAGATGAGCGGATCGAAGTTGGGGTTGGGCGGATCCCTGAAGGGAGGCGCATACATCACGGTGCCTGAGGGACCGGACTGGTGGTGGTTGTAGACGATCTGAGGAAACCACTCGTGGAACAACACCCGGTTGATGTTGGTCGTCTCAGCCAGAGCAGACATGTAGAAGTCGCGGTTGTTGTCGTGACCCGCGTACTTCTGGTACGCGACTGGGAGGTCTCGCGTACTGCGGCGCAGGGGGTCGGACTCCCGCATATACCAGTCGGAAACCAACTCCATGCCGTCCGGATTGACCTGAACGGCCAACAGGATGACCTCGTCGAGGATGCGCAGGGTCTCCGGGTCGGAGCGGCTGACCATACGGTATACGAGCTCGATGAGTTGCTGCGCGCCCAGGACCTCGGACGCGTGTAAACCACCGTCGATCCAGATGACGGCCTTGCCTTCTTCCGCCAACCGCCGGGCCTCGTTCTCCGACACACCATCGGCCGTGGCCAATCGCGCCGAAATCTCGCGATAGCGCTCGAGGTTGGCCCGGTTCGGGGGCGAAGTGATCACGGCCATGACCTGGGGACGCCCCTCCTCAGTGAATCCGATGTCCTCCACCGTCATCCGGTCAGACTCTCCGGCGAGCTTCTGGAAGTACTCGTACAGCTCCGTGTAATTGACGAGCACGTAATCGGCACCGATCTCGTGCCCAAACTGCTGCTCGGGGGTGGTTACTTGCTGAGCGGACGCAGCAACGCTCAGTGCCGTGGCGAAGAGCAGGCCAAACGCGAAAGCGACGGTCAAGCGAACACGCATGAGAATCATCCCCTTAGTATGCCTGTGGGCACATCCGACTAGGAGGCCCGAGCCAACATGGTCTATGTTGCCTCCATCGGAAACCGCGCCTGATCCCAACAACTGGGTTCTGAAAATCGGAAACTGCACCCTGACTCCATCAACGGCCTTCTAGACCTTGGCACACACCGTTGAACGTGTGTTCCTCGGGTGGGACCGACCCGCGCTGCCTGCGGCCGCGGCCCACCTCATTGAGCACTACATCGAAGGGCCCGTGGCCGACCTCCGGTCCGCCACCATCGTCCTTCCGGGGCGGCGTGCCCTCCGTCGCGTCATCGAGCTCCTCTTGGACGAGGTCGACGCCCGGGACGCGACGCTGATTCCACCTCGAGCCACGACCGCGGGGAACCTCCCTGAGTTGCTCCACTCCAGCACCAAGCCTCTCACGGATGATGTGACCTCGCGCCGGGCCTGGTCTCGAGCACTTCGCAGCATGGACCGCGAAACCGTCGAGAGAGTCTTCCCTCACCTCCCCGAGGGCGACGGCCTCAGCGAGTGGGACGAATTAGCCGGTCTGCTGGCCGGGCTGCACGAGAACCTCGCACGGGAGGGTCACCGGTTCGCGGATGTCGCGAGGATTTGCCGATCGGGCTTCTTCTTCGACGACGGGGCTCGTTGGGAGGTGCTGGGCCGCGTGCAGAGGCGGTACCTGGACCTTCTGGAGCAGGCGGCCGTGGCGGACCGCTTCGAGGCTCGCATGCTGGCGCTCGACTCTGACGTCGCCCCGTTCACGGACGACCTCTGGTTACTCTCCGTGGTGGAGTTGCCGACGGTCACGCGACGACTCCTGGAGGCGAGCGACGCGACCGTGCGGGCGCTCGTACACGCGCCATCGCACGTCGGCGACGGAACTAGCGGCACCAACGGAGTCGACGCCACCGACCCCTACGACGACTTCGGCTTGCCCTCAACAGATTACTGGGAAAGCGCACGGGTCCCGGTGACGGACCAGATCCTGGAGGTGGTGGAGCGGCCAGTCGATCAGGCGGAGGCCGTCATCGACGCCATGGTTCGCCTCAAGGGAAAACATTCCGCCGAAGAGATCGTGTTGGCCGTCCATCCCGAATCGGAGGTCGTGCCGTACCTGGAGCAACGCCTGGAAGCCCGTGACGTCTCTCCCCGCTACGCCGCGGGCACGCCCCTGGCTCGCACGGGCCCCGTTCGCCTCCTCCGGGCCGTCGCCGACTACCTCAGCGACCGCACCTTCGAGGCAGTCGCTGCCCTCCTGCGGCATCCCGATGCGGGCGCATTGACTGGACCCACCGCCGCGGCCGCCGATGGACTCGAGTCCATCGAGGTGGCAGACCGATACTTCACCGACCACCTCCCCTTCCGTGTCGGAGCCGAGATTCCAGAGGGACGACGAGGCAGGGCACGCCTTTTCCCTCCGGTGGTGCGAGCCCTGGAGCGCGAGGGTCCACTCAGCTCCTTCGGAGATCGTCGACCTCTCTCGCAGTGGATGACGGTAGTGATGGACGTCCTCCAGACCGCCTATGGTGAGCTGGAGTTGACCCACAGCAAGCCGGCACACCGGCGTCTGTTGGACACGCTGGACCGAATCCAATCGATGGCGGCTTCTCTAGCAGAGATTCCGTCTACACTGGACGAAAAATGTTCGGGCAGCGAAGCCATACGAATGCTTCTGGTGGAGCTTCGGGATGAAGCGCTTCCGCCCGAGCCCGGTCGAGACCAGATAGAGCTGGTGGATTGGCTCGAGCTTCCTCTCGATGACGCGCCGGCGATCATGCTCACGGGATTCAACGAGGGCTTCTTGCCAGAATCCATCAGTGGCCACGCCTTCCTACCGGACGCGCTTAGGACTCGCCTTGGCCTCCCGGACAACCGGAGCAGGCTGGCCCGCGATGCCTACCGCCTCACGACCGTGTTGCACTCGAAGGAATCCGTGCGTCTCATCGCGGGACGCCGTACCGCCCAGGGCGACCCCCTCCGCCCCAGCCGGCTCATGTTTCGGATTCCGGAGGAGGAAATGCCGGAACGCGTCCTCAGATTCCTGAAGAGACATGGAGAAATCCCCCGCGGCACCAGTCTGACCTCCCTTGGCCTCCAGCCCGGCTCTGTGAGACAGTTCACCGTTCCGCCGGAGAAGGTGATCGAACTGGGGGATGACGAGGTGCCGACCCGCCTGGCGGTGACCGCGTTCAAGGGTCTCCTGAACGACCCCTACCGATTCGTCCTAGAGCGGGTGTACAAGCTCGAACGCCTGGACGATGCCGCCCGAGAGCTCGACCCGTTGAGATTCGGAAGCTTGGCGCACGATGTACTTCACCGGTTCGGCTTGCTGGCCCTCGAGTCGCCGCCGGGAGTCGACGTGGCCAGCGAGGCGGACGTGACCGACGCGCTGATGAATCTTCTGGCCGACGAACTCTCGACCGACTTCGGACCGGATGCGATGCCCGCGGTCCACCTCCAGGCTGAGCAACTCAAGATCCGGTTGCGGGCCTTCGCCGAGAAGCAGGCACGATGGGCGAAGCAGGGCTGGGAGATCGTGGCAGTGGAATGCACCCCAGAGGGAGATGGCGTGCCCTTCGATGTGGACGGCACGCCCATCCTGCTTCGTGGCCGCATCGATCGCATCGATCGCAACCGCACGAAAGGCGAGTGGGCTGTGCTCGATTACAAGACAGGGCTATCCGTGAATCCCCCTGAAAAGGCTCACCGAAAAGGCTCAGGCAAAGACCGCGAATGGATTGATCTCCAACTACCGCTGTATCGACGACTCCTGTCAGGGATCGTGGACGGCGAGGGAAAGTCGGTCATCGATATCGACCTCGAGGGTCCGGGTCAGAGTCGCGTCCGCTTCGGATTCGTTTCCTTGCCCCAAAAGGTGAAGGGCACCGAGTTCATGATCGCCGAGTGGACGCCAGAGGACCTCGCCTCTGCCGAGGACGCCGCTCGTGATGCGGTGCGGCGCCTCCGGCGGGCCAGCTTCGAGTACAATCCCGACGTGACGAAGGCTACCGGGTTCGAGCGAGACGTACTGGGTCCCCTTCTCAGCGTGGGATGGCAAGCCTCCGGCGATCCGGACGAGGCGGCCTCCGGCTATGCCGAAGACGAAAGCGACCAATGAGCAGATCCACCGCCCCCCAGGGCCTCCCTCGAGAGCTGGTGCTCGCCTCCGCGGGATCAGGGAAAACGTACCACCTCTCCAGCCGCATTCTCGGCCTGTTGGCGGCTGGGGCACCACCCGGTGCCATACTCGCCTCCACCTTCACCCGCAAGGCGGCTGGCGAGATCCTGGAGCGAGTGCTCGTGCGGCTCGCGGAGGGCGCTACCGACGCCGGGAAGACGCGTGAACTCGGACGCGACGCCCACCTGAGTCTCGCACAACCGGACGAGTGCCGCCGGCTACTCAGCCAACTGCTGACCGACCTGCATCAGATGAACGTGGGCACGCTGGATGCGTTCTTCGTGCGGATGGCCCGGAGCTTCTTCCAGGAGCTGGGGATGGCGCCCAGATGGACCATCGCCGACGAGCTGACCCAAGAGCGGCTACGTATCGAAACCGTGCAGTCCGCCCTGCTTGGCGCCGACAAAGCGGAGATGGTGGAACTGCTGCGCATGCTCAACCGAGAGGGCGCCGACCGGCCGGTTCACTCCACCCTGCTCAACAAGGTGGACGTTCTGCTCAGCGTTCGGCGGCAGTTGGACCCCAGGGCAGTAGATCCTTGGCTCCCGGGGTTCGGCGTGACCGAGCAACTCTCTCCAGAAGCGCTCCGGGAGAGGGCGCAGATCCTCGCCACCCACCTGCGCGGGCTCGCGGTCCCCTCCACCCAGAAAGGAAGTCCCATGGCAGCCTGGGTCGGCGCCAGGGACAATGCCGCCGACGCCATTTCGGTGCTGGACTGGGAGGAGGCTTTCAGGACGGGCATCGGCGCCAAGGTCCTCGCAGGCGAGAGTGCGTTCAGCAGCAAGCCCATCCCCTCGGAGTTCGACGATGTCTTTGGCGAGGCACAGCAACTGGCGCGCATAGACCTCGCCCCGAAGCTCCGCCGCGAGACTCAGGCGCTGGGCCGCCTCGCTGAGCTCCTGGACACCGCCTTCGGCGTTACCCAGCGCCGAGCCGGGGCGTACCGATTCGACGATATTACGTATCTGTTGGGTGGGCCAAATCCCACTGGGAGCCGGGACGACCTGAGCTACCGGCTGGACCAGCAGATACGGCACCTGCTGCTCGACGAATTCCAGGATACGTCCTTTGAGCAGTGGCGTGCCCTGGAACCCCTCGCCCACGAACTGCTGTCCGGGTACGCCGATGAGCGCGCCGGAGTCATCGTGGCGGATCCCAAGCAATCCATCTACGGGTGGCGGGGCGCGCGCCCCGAGTTCGTGCGCCGGGTGGGCGAGGCTCACGGCCTGACCGAGGCCACGATGAAGACTTCATGGCGGTCCGGTTCAGTGATCCTCAACCTCGTGGCCGACGTCTTTCGAGATCTCCCGGCCAACACGGTGGTGTCCAGAATCGATGGAGGCCCCGCGGTTGCATCGGCTTGGATGGAGGATTTCACGGAGCTCACGGCTGCCCGCGATCTCCCGGGTCACGTGCGGGCCCACCTGGCTCCCAGCGATAGTGGGCGAGGAGCGATCCGGCCCAACCTCCTGCGTCGGGCTGCGGAGGTCGTGAAGGAGCTGCACGAGCAGATGCCGGGCCGACGCATCGGTGTGCTGACCAGTCGAAACAAGGTAGTGGCTTATTTGATGCACGAACTTCACGATGTCGGCGTTCGAGCCAGCGGAGAGGGGGGGGCGTACCTGACCGATACGCCACCGGTCAATGCACTGCTGTCACTTCTCCGCCTGGCCGATCACCCGAGCGACAGTGCGGCCCTCTATCACGTGGCCAGCACGCCCCTCAGCGAGATCGTCGGGCTCAGGGACATGCAGGACCCTGTTGCGGCCCGGGCCGTAGCGTCCCGCATCCGAATCCAGCTCCTCAAGGACGGCTACGGCCCGACCCTGGGCATGTGGGTTCATGAACTGGCGCCCCGGTGCGACGCGCCGGAGGTACAGCGCCTCCTGCAACTCGTGGAGCTGGGCCACCGATGGGATGAGCGAGCGACCCTCCGACCGACCGACTTCACCCGGTACGTATCAGGCGAAGCGGTGGAGGATCCTTCTTCGGCTCAGGTGCAAGTGATGACGGTGCACCAGTCCAAGGGGCTGGAGTTCGATGCGGTCGTCCTCCCTGAGCTGTACGCCTCGCTGGCACCTGAGGGAGGAGAAGTGCTCATTCCTGAGCGTGATCCCGACACGGGCCTGGTGAGGCGGGTGTACCCGGCCATGGCGAAGGAGTACCGGGCGTTCTTCCCCGAAGTCGAGGCAGCGGACAGGGAACTCCGGATGGCTGAACTGCGAGATGGCCTCAGCGTCCTATACGTCGCCATGACACGGGCGAGATATGCGCTGCACCTGATCTTGCCTCCCGGCGGCAGTAGCGCGAGGCACAGCGCGGCGTTGATTCGTAAAGCGCTGGCTCTCGAAGACGAAAAGACCGGTGAGGACCGCGTCCTTCGGGACTGGGGGGATCCCCGCTGGTTCGATCAGTTGGGGGACGAGGCAGAACCAACGGATGAGAAAGGGAGGCTAGATGACGCCGATCCGGGCGCACCTCTCCTCCGACCCTCCGCTACCGGACCCGGCCGCAATCTTGCCCGGCGCAGCCCGTCGAGCCTCGGGGGCGACGACCGGGTGGATCTGTCGTTGACGCTTCGCCTCGATGCGGCGCCCGCCCGGCAGCGTGGAGTGGTGGTGCATGCCTGGTGCAAGGAAATCGAGTGGATCGAGGACGGGGTCGGAAGCGACGACGAACTTAGGGCCATTGCGCGGGCGACCCTGCCTGGGATGCCCGATGATCGAATCACGGACATCATCACGGAGTTTCGCGGCTGGATGAGGGCCGAGCCCATTCGGAGCGCCTTGAGCCAAGAGGGATTTCCGTCCGATCTGTTCACGGTCATACACGTCGAAAACGAACTTCCCTTCGTCCGCCGCGTGGGGGACGAGATCCAGGAGGGGATCATCGACCGCCTGGTCCTGACGCAGGTAGATGGGCGAGTCGTGCGGGCCGAGATCCTGGACTTCAAGACGGATTCGATCGAATCGGTGGACGAGGGCACGCTCGCCGTCCACGCCGAGCGCTATCGCCCGCAGATTCTGGCCTACTGCGACGTCGTGCGGGAGCGATATGGGCTGGCCAAGGACGACGTCGGTGGCAAGCTCGTGTTCCTCGGGGCGGGTGTGATCAACAAGGTGGTATGACACCGTCGGAGTCCACCCCTTGTTTTTTAGGTGCAGACACTCCGATACTCAAAGCATATGGTAACGCTGCTCTGGGTCCTCTGGATCTCTCTCTCCATCTCCTCCCTCTGCTCCGTGCTGGAGGCCGTCCTTCTGTCCGTGACGCACTCGTACGTCGAGGTGTTGAGGGAGGGAGGATCGAAAGCCGGCGAATATCTCCATGCGATGAAGCAGAAGATCGACGAGCCGATCGCTGCGATCCTCACGCTCAACACCATCGCCCACACCGCAGGAGCGGCACTGGGAGGAGCGATCGCCGGCCAGGTGTTTGGGCAGGCGTGGATCGGCGTGTTCACGGGCGTCCTCACGCTCGTGATCCTGGTGTTTTCAGAGATCATCCCGAAGACGATCGGCGCCACATTCTGGAAGCAGCTAGGCAGGCCATCTGCCCACGTGTTGTGGTGGATGGTGATCCTCATGAAGCCCATCCTGATCCCACTCAACCTCTTCAGCCAACTCTTGCGTCGCAAGAAAGACTCGACGGTCAGCCGAGCCGAACTCGAGGTCCTCGCTCAGATCGGGTACAGCGAAGGCACTATCGACGAAGACGAGTGGCAGGTCGTGACCAACGTGATCCGCTTGGGTGAAGTGACCGTGGGGGAGGTCATGACACCGCGAACGGATATGATCGCAATCCCCGCGGACTCGACGGTCGAAGAAGCCATCGAGATCATGCTCGAGGAGCGGCATCTACGCCTCCCCGTGTACGCCGACTCCATCGACAAGGTTACGGGACTGCTGCTGGCCCGAGACCTGTGGCGCGCCCACCGGGATGGTGTCACTGAAATCTCTGAAATACTGAGGCCCATACAGTTCCTGCCGACCACCAAGCTCGTGGAGGATCTGATTCCTGAGATGCGAGTCCAAAGAGCGAAAATGGCCATCGTTATCGACGAGTTTGGGGGCACAGCCGGGCTCGTAACCCTCGAGGACCTCCTCGAAGAGATCGTCGGGGAAATCCAGGACGAGCACGAAGAGGATGAGCCCATGAGCTTCGAGGAGCTGGACGATGGGACCGTGCGAATCTGGGGAGGGGTCGCCGTGCGAGAGGTCAACGACCGCCTTGGCCTTTCAATCTCTGAGGAGCACCATGACACCCTTGGCGGTTATGTGTTCGGGGAGTTGAACCGGATCGGGCGGGTCGGCGACGTCGTGGAGCTCGAAAACGCACGTCTCCGCATTGCCCAGATGCGGGGCAGACGCGTCGAGTACGTCCATCTAGTTCGTGATGAGCCCTCGATCCAAGAGGCCGCATCAGAGTGAGGTGAACGTCGGCCTTGAGTACGGTCGACGCCGAGTACGGTCAGCTCTCTCCCCGGGCTCCAGGACCTACGCCTTCGACGTAGAGCGTCTGAGTCGGATACGCGAACTCGATACGTTCGTCGGCAAATCGTTTGAATATTCGAGGTTGATCGCATGGTGAGTCTCGCCATACGTCTGATAGTCCGGGACCAGCAGGTAATACACCGTCTCGAAATTGAGCGCCGAGTCCCCGAAGGCCATGAAGAAGGATCGATCGAAACGCGTATTCTCGTGCGATTCGATGATCTCCTGAATCAAGCCCGGGATTCGCGCGAGCTTCTCCGGAGACGTGTCATAGGTCACGCCGAGCGTAAAGGCACACCGGCCTTCCTGCCGAATCTGGAAATTTCGAATCCGGCTGCCGAGAAGATCACCGTTGGAAAACACGAGCTGTTCTCCGGTCACCGCCACGATTCGCGTGCTCTTGAGGCCGACGTGCTGCACCGTCCCCGCCAGATCTCCAACCTAGATGTAATCGCCGACCGCAAACGGCTTGTCGAAGATGATGGTGAGGGAGGCGAAGAGATCCCCAAGCACACCCTGAAGCCCTAGCGCCAACGCGAGACCGGCCGATCCCCAAGGATGCGATCAGAGGCCCGACGTCGATATTCAGGTTGTCAAGGGCCAGCATGACGAACGTGGCTCATACCGCGAACCGCACGAGAAACTCATTGAGATCAAGCTCGCTGAGGTCGACAAGTTCAGGCTCCATGTTTCGGGTTTCGACTTGCAAGAGCATCTGAAGCTCTAAGCAGGTTCGCCAAAAGGAAAAGAGCGGGTGCCGGGGTCCTGCCCCCGCACCCGCTCTTTTTTTCTCTGGCCCATGGACCGTGGCGGGCTCAGCCGGTAGCTGTGGGTTCGCCCTCCTCCAGCACCGTCGCTGCGACTCGTTCCCGCCGCTCCTCACCCCAAAACGAAATCGCCAGCATCACAGCGCCGCAGGTAATCGACATGTCGGCCACGTTGAAAATAGGCCAGTCCATGAGCCCCAGATCGATCGGACCTATGAAATCCACAACGCCCCGATTCCAGCGCACACGATCGTAGAGATTTCCCAGAGCACCGGCCACCACCATTGAAATGGATACCAAGCGGAGCCAATCCCGCCGCTCCGCCTGTCTCAGAAGCACCAGTAGCAGCACGAGCGCCAGGAGCGTGATCGGGATGAAGAACCACCTGGAATCGTCCCCGACGGAGATCCCGAAGGCCGCACCACGGTTGAAGGCGAGCGTGAGCGGTACGAACCCGCCGAGAAGCTCCAACCGATTCCCTCCGTCGAGCGTCGCCAGGGCCCACCGCTTGGTGATGAAATCGAGGACGAGTACCGACGGAATGATGGCGGCGAAAACGGTAAGTTTTTCTTTCACTGGATCGGCAATTTATTGGGTGCGGGGGCATTCCGGAGTGAGAAACCTAACACGACGGCATTTTTTGCAAGGGATCTGAAGGGTATGGATCGCGTTGGCGTGAGCAAACCGCAGGTGGCTGTCGGCCCTCATAGTCGTACAAAACAGCGGGCCCGGGGACTCAGTCAGTCACGTGGAATCCCGCCAACTCGCAACGCAACCTTCTGAACCCCGGGCCAACTACTTCCTCGACTGCCACCGGCATGTCGCCGGTCCTTCGCTCTGGGAG
>Ga0310120_10001251_pt1 | contig 19158 bp, 14 predicted proteins | sample CB27_AW_983_MG_FD_203506 | JGI IMG/M metagenome (GOLD analysis project Ga0310120, IMG submission 203506) | Marine microbial communities from Western Arctic Ocean, Canada - CB27_AW_983 | ecosystem: Environmental > Aquatic > Marine > Oceanic | place: Canada: Western Arctic Ocean | collected...
GCGCCCGATTACCTGATGGTCGAATCTGACCACGTTGGTCTGTATCGACTGGCGATCCTTGGGTGGCGTCTCGATGACCGACATGTCGCGGATGCCGACGAGCGACATGTTGAGCGTGCGGGGAATCGGCGTGGCGGTCATGGTCAGGACGTCGACCCGATGTCGTAGCTGTTTGATCCGTTCTTTGTGAGCCACGCCGAATCGCTGCTCCTCGTCGACAACCAACAGCCCGAGGTCACGAAACCGGACGTCCTTCGAGAGAAGCCGATGGGTGCCGACGATGATGTCCACCTTGCCGGCGGCCAGATCCTCGAGCGTCTGTTTCTGCTCGGTGCGGGTGCGGAACCGGCTGACCAGATCGGTCCGGACCGGGAACGCGGCGAACCGGTCGGTCACTGTCTTGTAGTGCTGAAACGCGAGCACGGTGGTCGGTGCCAGCAAGCCGACCTGCTTGCCGTCCATCACGGCTTTGAACGCCGCCCGCATCGCTACCTCGGTCTTACCATATCCGACATCTCCGCAGAGGAGGCGGTCCATCGGCGACCTGGACTCCATGTCTCGCCGGATGTCAGCGATCGCGGTCTCCTGGTCTGGGGTGAGTTCGTACTCGAATGCATCGTCGAACTCGCGATGCCAGTGCGTGTCTGGGCTGAACGCGTGGCCCGACACCGACTTGCGCGCCGCGTACAGCTTGAGCAGCTCCTCGGCCATGTCCCGCATGGCGCTACGGACCTTCGTCTTAGTCCTCGCCCATGAGGTCCCGCCCAGCCGATGGAGGGTGGCCTTCGCCGTCCCCGTATATTTCTGGAGCAGGTCGAGCTGCTGCACCGGGACGAACAGCTTGTCCTGGCCGGCGTAGCGCAACTCCATGAATTCGTGGTGCTCGAGCCCGACCGGAATTTGCTTCAGCCCAACGAACTTCCCGACACCATGATCCACGTGGACGACGTGGTCGCCGATCTTCAAGTCGCGGAAGTCGGACAGGAACGACCTGGCCGGTCCGGTGCGCCGCTGGCGCACGCGCCGCTGCTCGTCGAAGACATCCGGCTCGGCGAAAATCAGCAACCCGGCGTCAGGTAGCCGGAACCCCCGGGTCAGCTGTCCGGTCGCGACAAGCAGCGCCGCCCCGTGGATATCGTCGGCCTGGTCGACCGCTAGGGCCGTCACCTCGTACTCGGCCAGCAACTCAATCACACGCTCGGCCCGCCCTGGCGTGCCGGCCACCAGCAACGCCGTCTCTCCACGTTTCCGGACCCCGATGATCTCGGCCACCCAGTCCGCCACCCGCCCGTGAAACTCCATTACCGGCTGGGCTGACACGTGCCGCACCGCGGGCACGGTGTGTTGGTCCTCCCAGAGTTGCTCCAAACGCGCGGCTGACTGCAACCACCCGTCCACCGCCGGCCACTCGGCAAACAGCCGGGCAGGCGGCACCACCTCGTCCCCACGCGCCACAGCATCCGCGAACCCGGCCGCCGCCTGCTCTATCCGTTTCCCGATCGTGGCTCGCGACTCATCTGCCTCCGACAGGTAGATGCGATATCCCGGTATCCGCTGCAGAAAGTCTGGCAGCCAGGCCGATCGGTCGGCTTCAAGACCTGGGGTTTCCTGGTCGGGATCCAGCTCGAACAGCTCTCGCAGCGGCAGGATCTCGGCGCGGTCGATCGACCGGATCGATCGTTGGGTGGCCGGGTCGAACCGGCGTAGGGACTCCAGGCTGTCGCCGGCGAACTCGGCCCGGATCGGCTGGTCATCCCCCGCCGGGAAAAAATCGACCACTCCGCCACGGCGGCAGAACTCGCCGTGTGCGTCCACCGGGTCCTCCGGCCGGAACCCAGCATCGGCCAGCAGGTCTCCCAAATCCGGTGGCTCGAGCAGCGCTCCGATCTCGAGGCTGGTGCCGGCCGCCCGAAGGCGATCAGGTGGACTCAACCGTGGCAGCAGCGCAGCAGCGGCGGCGACGACGACGCGCACGGAGCCGGTGGCGAGACCGTAAAGTGCGCGTGCGCGCGCAGCGGCGACGTCGAAGTGCGGCGCGAGTCCGCGATACGGATCGACCTCGTGCGACGGAAACGGCAACACCCTGCGGCGAAGCTCGTCATCCGATAGCCCGGCCAGACCGCCGAGGAAGAAACGAACATCCGCGGTCATTTGTTCGACATCGCCGTCGGTCGGAACGATGACGACGACCACCGCGTCGGCGGCGGCGGCGGCCACCGCGAAGCCCTTGGCGGCTGGCGAGAGACCCCAGATCGGGCCGGCCGCGCCAAGACCGGCTCGGGTAGCCGCCGACTTGAGCAGGGCGCGGAGGGCGAGGGAGGTTCCGGTCACTGGGGAATCGGCGGGGCTCATCCCCCGACTGCCGCATGGCTGACAAAACCGGGCCGCGGATGCCGGTACCCGGGGCTAGGAGCCCGTGGTGGAAGCCCCGTATCCGACCGGCGTTGCATCCCGCCTGGATGGCGTTGCTCCTCGGTCACACATGCCCCACCAATGTGCTCCCTCGTCGCGCCTTGCCAGCTGGGCGCATCGCCGCTCTCGGTGAATCGCCGCGTTTCACCACGGGCTCCTCGCTCCACCCTCTACCCCCGGTCGCCGGCCTCCGGGCTCCGGGGCCCGGGCTCCAGAGAGGGGTCGTCAGCCGCCTTAAACCGCACGTTCTCGGTGAAACTCCAGGCATGGCTGGGCCGGTAGATGCCGACGTCCTTCGTTCTGGATTTCACCCGGAACGTGTAGAGCAGACGATGGTAGTCGTAGGAGGACCCGTCGCGCTTGTGGGCCGCCACGTCGAGCTTGTAGGTACCCTCCACCAGGTCGAGCCGGTCGATTGCGAACACCACTTCGCCCTCGCCCTCGAGCGACTCGGACTCCATCTCCTCGATGCTGGTGTTCGTGCCGTAGCAGCACACGCCATCCGTACTGAAGATGCTGATTCCGAAGGCGAAGTCATCGACCGGGTGCGCGGCGCGGACCTGCATGCGGATCGTCAACGGCTCGCCCGTGTGAAAGACGTGCGCGGGGCCATGGTCGCCCTGTAGCGTCACCTTCTCGATCTGTACGGTGCCTGACCCCCAGCGGCCCTCCTTCGCGACAAACATGTCGGTGGGCGGTTCATCGTCATCGGCTGCCTCTGGGTGCGGCGCGTCCGCCTTCAAGCCGGCCGGCGCCGCGTCGGGCACGACGGCCTCGCTGACCGTGCCGGGCGGCGCCCGGGTAACCGGCGTCTGCTGCACCTTCGCGTCCTCGGCCGCGAGATGCTGGTCTTCGGCTTGCTCGACGTCGGTCAGATACCTCTGCACGACCCGCTTCGGGTCGCCGGTGGTCCGGTTCTGCCCAGCGTCGAGCCAGACCGCCTCATCGCAGAACCGCTCGACCATCGACAACCCGTGGGTAACAAGCAGGATGGTCTTGCCGCGTCGCTTGAACTCGGCGAACTTATCCAGACACTTCAGGCTGAAACCCTCGTCACCCACCGCGAGCACCTCGTCCACCAGGAGGACGTCAGGGTTAACGTGGACCGCGACCGCGAACCCGAGCCGCATATACATCCCGGACGAGTAGGTCTTGACCGGCGCGTCGATGAAGTCCTCCAGTTCGGCGAACTCCACGATCTGGTCAAAGGCGTCGGTGACCTCCCGGCGGGTCAACCCCAGCATGATGCCATTGATGAACACATTCTCCCGACCGGAGATCTCTGGGTGGAACCCGGCCCCCAGTTCGATCAGCGCCGACACCCGGCCATTGACGCGCACGACACCGCTGGTCGGCTTCGTGATACCGGCCACCAGCTTCAGCAGCGTGCTCTTCCCGGAGCCATTTCGGCCGATGACGCCATAGGACACCCCTGCCGGCACTCTCAGCGAGACATCGCTCAGCGCGCGGAACGACTCGTCCGGCCGGAGGTGCTTGACAAGACTACCGGTCAGCAGGGCGCTCTTCAGGGTGGCGAACTGCCGGCGGTGGCCGTGTCGCCGGTACACCTTGGTGACGTGGTCGATCTCGATCGCAGGCATGGGTTCCTAGTAAGGTGCTCGCCCTTCTCAGACCTCCTCCGCGAACGAGTCGCGCAGGCGGTCGAACAACGCGTAGCCCGTCAGGAACAGCACCACGCCCGCGAACGCCAGAGCTAGTAGCCATTTCCAGTGCCCGAACGGGCCGTCGTAAAAGAGGATCTCCTGGTAAGAGATCACCAGGTGCGCGAACGGGTTGAGGTCCATGAGCGCCCTTCCACCCGCCGGTACTGCCGACATCGGGTAGATGATCGGCGTGATAAAGAACCAGAGTGTGAGGACGTTGGCCAATAGGTCCTTGATGTCGCGGAAGTGCACCGTCAGCGCGGCCAGCACCGTTGCTAGCCCCAGCGTCAGGATGAACTGCACCGACAGCAGCAGCGGGAACCAGATCAGCTCACTCAACCGCAGCGGAACCGAGTAGAACAGGAGGAACGCGAACAAGATAGGCAGCCCGAAGAGAAAGTGCACCATGTTCGACACCACCGCCACCACGGGGAGGATCTCGGCGGGGAACAACACCTTCTTGATCAGATTACCGTTAATGATCAGTACGTTGGCGCCGTCTGACAGGGACGACGAGAACCAGGTCCACGGCAGCAACCCGCAAAACAGAAAGACCGCGTAGGGTTCCAGGTCCGCGATCTCGCCGCGGGGAATGATGACGGTGAACACGAAGCTGTAAACGAGCAACAGAAGCAGCGGGTTAATGAACGACCAGAAGAAACCGAGCACCGACCCCCGATACCGAGCCTTGAGCTCGCGCGCGACGAGGGTCTGGATGAGGGCCCGATGGCGGAACAGTTCTCGCAGATTAGACAGCATCGACTTCGAGCACGACCGCGGTCACGTTGTCGGGACCTCCCACGTCATTGGCCCCCTGGATGAGAGCCTGACACAAATTGTCGAGGTCGCTCTCGCGCCGGAGCACCGCACCAATCTGGTCGTCGCTGAGCACCGTAAAGACACCGTCCGAGCAGAGCAGCAGCCGTTCCCCCGGCTCCAGCGACACCTCCTGGATGTCCACCTCGACGTCTTCCGACCCCGACATCGCCCGGGTCACGATATTGCGCCAGGGGTGCTCGCGAGCTGCCATCTCACTCAGAGCCCCGACCCGGATCTGATCCTCCACCCAGGAGTGGTCCCGGGTCAGTCGTTCGAGATGCCCGTCCCGCAACCGATAGGCGCGGCTGTCGCCGACATGGCCGAGCGTGCCGACTCCGCCGTCGATCAGCATCGCCAACGCCGTCGTGGCCATCCCGCGCAGCGCGTCCGACGACGCGATCTGCGCGGCCAGCTGCCGGTTCCCCATCCGGAACCCAGCGCGCAGGCGGTTCGCGTTCACGCTCTGCTCGGGGTCGAACGGAATGGGCCAAGTCTGCCCCGGCGACATGATTGCCGTCGCCTCCACGAACGCCACGATACCCTCGACCGCAACCCGCGAGGCGACCTCACCGCCCACGTGCCCACCCATGCCATCGGCCACGACGAACAGCCCCAGATCGTTGCGGACCGAAAAGCTGTCCTCGTTGGTCGGCCGCCGCAGACCCGTGTGGGTGGCCGAAGCGGAAAAAACACCCATGGCTCGTGTCCTGTCACACGATCGGTGCGTGTGCGCTCGGCATCGGGCGACTCTCGGTCCGATCGTCGCCGACCCGTCAATAGGCAACCCTGTGTCCGCCTGGATGACGGTCGCGCGATAGCCGCGTGGATCCTGGCTCAGCCGCCCGGTCTGCTCACCCGGTTACCTCCGGGCCCTGGCCCTCGCGACTTGCAGCCGAACAAGGGATTTCAGCAACGCCACACGCGCACGCTCGAAGTCCATCTCCACCATCGGTTGCGACAGCCGATCCTGCGCGCGCTTCCCGGCGGCTTCGGCGCGCGAGACGTCGATTTCCTCGGCCGACTCGGCGATCTGCGCCAGAATCGTCACGCGGTCGGGGAGCACCTCGGCGAACCCGAACGACACCGCCACGGAGGAAGTCTTCTGCCCCTTGCGATACGAAAGCTCGCCAACCTGCACGGTGGCCAGCAACGGCGTGTGCCCCGGCAGCACCCCGAACGAGCCCTCCGTGCCTGGAACCTGCACTTCGTCGACGCGCTCGCCGACGATCGCACGCTCGGGCGTCACGATTTCCAGGAACAGATGATCTGGTAGGGACATGGCGTTCGCTGACCAGGACGCTGCGCTTCTGGTTCAGGCCTACGCAGCTTCTTTCGTCATCTTCTCGGCCTTCTCGACCGCTTCTTCGATACCGCCGACCAGATAGAACGCCTGCTCGGGCAATTCGTCATGCTTGCCCTCAACAATCTCCTTGAACCCACGGATCGTGTCGGCGATCGGCACATACTTGCCCTCGAGGCCGGTGAACTGCGAGGCAACGAAGAACGGCTGCGACAGGAATCTTTCGATGCGCCGCGCGCGCGCCACCGAAAGCTTGTCCTCTTCCGACAGCTCGTCGATGCCGAGAATCGCTATGATGTCCTGCAGATCCTTGTAACGCTGGAGCACCTGCTTGACGTCACGGGCCACGCCGTAGTGCTCGTCTCCGATGACGTTGGGGTCGAGGATGCGCGACGTGGACGCCAGCGGGTCGACCGCCGGGTAGATGCCCTTCTCGACGATGGCCCGCGACAGGTTGGTGGTGGCGTCGAGGTGCGCGAACGTGGTGGCCGGCGCCGGGTCGGTGTAGTCGTCGGCCGGCACGTAGATCGCCTGCACCGAGGTGATCGACCCCTGCTTGGTGGAGGTGATCCGCTCCTGGAGTACCCCCATCTCGGAGGCCAGCGTCGGCTGGTAGCCGACGGCCGACGGCATCCGACCGAGCAGCGCGGATACCTCGGACCCGGCCTGGGTAAACCGGAAGATGTTGTCGATGAAGAGGAGCACGTCCTTCCCCTCTGCATCGCGGAAGTACTCCGCCTCGGTCAGCGCGGTCAGCCCGACCCGTAACCGGGCACCAGGCGGTTCTGTCATTTGACCGTAGATCAAGGTGGCTCGCGATTTTTCCCTATTCTCGGTGTTGATAACCCCACTCTCCCGCATCTCGAGCCAGAGGTCGTTCCCCTCGCGCGTCCGCTCGCCAACACCCCCAAACACCGACACACCGCCGTGCTTGAGCGCGATGTTGTTGATGAGCTCCATGATGATGACCGTCTTGCCGACACCGGCACCACCAAAGAGCCCGATCTTCCCCCCGCGCAGATACGGTTCAAGCAGATCAATGACCTTGATCCCCGTTTCGAACATCTGCAGCTCGGTCGACTGGTCCACCAGCGAGGGCGCCGGCCGATGAATCGGCCACCGTTCCTTGGTCTTCACAGGTCGGTCCGGAAAGTCCACCGGTTCGCCCAGCACGTTGAGCACGCGGCCCAACACTTCCGGCCCGACCGGCACCGAGATCGGCTCGCCGAGGTCGAGCACGGCCATGCCGCGTTGCATCCCGTCGGTCGGCTTCATGGCGACGGCGCGCACCCGGCTCTCGCCGAGATGCTGCGCGACCTCGGCGATGATGTCGATGTCGACGCCGCTCTCGCCTGACTTGATGCGTAGCGCGTTGTAGATGGCGGGCAGGTCTCCTTCGAACTCCACGTCGATGACCGGTCCGATAATCTGCACGACCTTCCCCGCATTCCGTTTCGTAGCTGGTTCGTTCATCATGGTTCTTCTGAATCCCTGGGGTGCCGTACCCGACTGGACACGACGAAACCCTCCCGCTTTTCCGATCTCCCGCTACAGCGCCTCGGCGCCCGAGACCACCTCGATGATCTCGCGCGTGATTGTCGCCTGCCGCACCTTGTTCATGTACAGCGTCAAGTCCTCGATCATGTCGGTCGCGTTGTTACTGGCCGCTTCCATCGCCGTCAAGCGGGCCGCGTGCTCGGCCGCCGCCGATTCGAGCAACGCCCGATAGCACTGGATCTCCACATGCCGTGGAACCAGCGTGTCGAAGATCGCGGCCGGGCCAGGCTCGTACAAGTAGTCGGGTAACCACTCGGTGGCGTCGGTCGAGCTTTCAAGCGGCCTGATCGGCAAAACCTGGTCGACCACGACCCGCTGCTGTAACACGCTCTTGAACTCGTTGTAGACGAGCTGGACCGACTCGACCTCGTCTCCGGTAAACGCCTCGATCACAGCCCGGGCGATCGCCTGCCCGTGGCTGTACCTCAGCTGTCCGAAGATGTTGATCAGCTCGAAGCGGACGTCGAACCCCCGCTTTCCAAAGAAATCGCGGCCCTTCCGACCGACCAGCCCGAGTGACACCTCGGCACCGGCGCCGCCGGTGATGACCCCACCGGTTTCCTTGATGATGTTGGTGTTGAAGCTGCCGCACAACCCCTTGTCCGCGGTCACGACTATCAGCAGCGTCGGGCGCGCCGGCGCGTCCGGGGCGCGCCGGGAGAACAGCGGATGGGCTGCCGTATCCACGCGGGCTGCCAACCCACTGAGCACGCGGCGCATCTGGACGGCGAACGGTCGGGCGCCCAAAATCCGGTCCTGCGCCTTGCGAAGTCTGGACGCGGCGACCGCCTTCATCGCCCGGGTGATCTGCTGCGTCGACTTGACCGCGCGGATGCGTCTGCGAAGGTCGAGTAGAGATGGCACGTCTCTCTTCTATGGCTGCGGCATCGGACGTCCTGATGCGGGACTAGGCGGCCGCGGTCTTCCGCGCGGCGAGGAACTGTTCAGTGAACTCCTTCAGCACGGCCTCGATCCGGATTTTGAGATCGTCGTCGATCCGGGCCTGAGCCATCAGGTCGGTGAACAGCAACGGTTCACGCCCCTCGACGAACTGATACAGCTCGATCTCGTAATCGCGCGCCTGCGTTTCGGAAACGGCGTCGAGGTGGCCGTTGGTGCCAGCATAGACGATGAGCACCTGTCTCTCGACGGCCAGCGGCTCGTATTGCGGTTGCTTCAGCACCTCGACCAGCCGCTTGCCGCGGTTGAGCTGGTCCTGGGTCGATTTGTCGAGGTCGCTGGCGAACTGCGCAAACGAAGCAAGCTCCCGGTATTGAGCCAGATCGAGTCGCAGTGTCCCGGCCACCTGGCGCATCGCCTTCACCTGAGCCGAACCGCCAACACGCGAGACGGAATTGCCGACGTTGATGGCCGGCCGGACGCCCTGATGGAACAGGTCGGACTCGAGAAAAATCTGCCCGTCGGTGATCGAGATGACGTTAGTGGGGATGTAGGCAGACAGGTCGCCGGCCTGGGTCTCGATGATCGGCAGCGCCGTCAACGATCCCCCACCCAGTTCGTCGCGCATCATCGCCGCACGTTCGAGCAGGCGTGAGTGCAGATAGAAAACGTCACCCGGATACGCCTCGCGGCCGGGCGGGCGACGCAGCAGCAACGAAATCTCGCGGTACGCCTGCGCGTGCTTTGACAGGTCGTCGTAGATGCAGAGCGCGTGCTTGCCGCTGTCGCGGAAGAACTCGCCCATCGCGCAGGCCGCGTACGGACTGATGAAAAGGAGCGGCGCCGAGTCGGACGCCGCAGCGGCCACGACGATCGTGAACGCCATGGCGCCCGCGTCGTCGAGGGTCTTGACGACCTGGGCAATCGTGGACTGCTTCTGGCCGATCGCGTTGTAGATGCAGACGACGTCCTTGCCACGCTGGTTCAGGATGGTGTCGACGGCGACCGCCGTCTTGCCAGTCTGCCGGTCGCCGATGATCAGCTCCCGCTGTCCGCGACCGATCGGCACCATCGTATCGATCGCCTTCAGGCCGGTCTGTAGCGGCTGCTTCACCGGTTGGCGGTCGACGACACCCGGCGCGATCCTCTCGATCGGCGACGTCTCGGTCGCAGCGATCGGTCCCTTGCCGTCCACCGGCTGCCCTAATGCGTTAACGACCCGGCCGAGCAGTGCCTCGCCGACAGGCACGGAGATGATCCGGCCGGTACGCTTGACGGTGTCCCCTTCTTTGATCTGGGTGCTCGCGCCGAGCAGGACGGCGCCGACACTTTCCTCTTCGAGGTTCAGCGCAATGCCGAAGATACCATTCGGAAATTCGAGCATTTCGGTCGCCATGACACGCTCGATGCCGTGGATTCTCGCAATCCCGTCTCCCACCGATACCACGGTCCCGACCTCAGCCACGTCGACGTCGATCGTGTAGTCGCCGATCTGGTCACGAATGATCTTGGTGATTTCGTCCGCTTTGATGGTCATCGCAAAAAACTCTTCGTGGGGTGTCTACCGCTCCAAAAGGGCGTGTCGCATCCGTTCGAGATGACGTGCGATGCTGCCGTCGTAGACCGTCGTACCGAGCCGCGCCACGACGCCGCCTAGTATCTCCGGATCGACGTCCGCGATCATCCTGACCTCGCGACCGCTCGCCCGGGCGAGGCTGTGCTCTATGGCGGCGGCCCGTTCCGGAGTCAGCGGCTGGGCCGTCGTGACCCGCGCCTCGACGACACCCAGGTGATCGAGCAGCCGGGCGTGATAGGACCTGCCGACGTCCGGTAGCAGGGTCAGCCGACCGCGCTCGGCCAGCAGCGCGACAAGCCTGGCCACCGGCGGGATTACATCCCCGAGACGGCGCAGCAACGCACCGACGACGGCCCGCTTGTGTACGGTGGAAATGGCGGGATTGAGCAGCACGCGACTCAGGGTCCCGTGCTCGGCGATGAGATCGGCGACACGGGCCAGGTCAGCACCGACATGCCGCAGGTCCAGGGTCTTGACGCTGACATCGAAAAGGGCGCGGGCGTACCGCGCAGCGGCCGTGCGATCTGTCATAAAGTCCGCGTGGCCGCTGCATGACGGCCGGGCGCGGGAAGGCGTTCGATCGGCGCCCAGCCGGAACTGGCCAAACGTTGAATTTTACCATGCCGTTCGAGGCGCCAGCAAGCCAGGCTCAGGAGGTCGTCAACTGTGCGAAGAGACGTTGTAGCTCGTCCTCGGATGCGAAGTCGATCTCGATGTGACCCCGCCGGCCCGTCCTCACGATCCGGACGCGGGTGCCCAGGGCGGTGCGCAGGCGGTCTTGCGCCGCCTGGGTGTGCACATCGAGCCGGGGGGAGGACCTCGGCTGAGGCTGCTCCGAAGGTGGTCTGCCCAGCTGCTTGACGAGCCCCTCGGTCTCCCGGACAGAGAGACCACGCCCCACGACCTCACGGGCCGCGCGTCGTTGGGCCGATCCGTCCGTCAGGCCGAGCAAGGCGCGCGCATGACCCATGGCGAGCGCGCCGGCCGCCACGTCGGCCTGCACCTCGGCCGGTAAGCCGAGCAGGCGTACGTAGTTGGCCACGGTGGCACGGTCCTTTCCGACCGCGGCCGCCACCTCCTCTTGCGTCAAGTGATAGTCCGCGATCAGACGGCGAAATGCCTCCGCTTCTTCGATCGGGTTCAGATTCTCGCGTTGCAGGTTCTCGATCAGCGCGATCTCCAGCAACTTGTCGTCCGGTACGTCCCGCACAATGACCGGCACCCGCAGTAGGCCGGCCTGCTGGGCGGCGCGCCACCGACGTTCGCCGGCGACGATCTCGAACATGTCGCCGTCGAGGCGGCGCACGACGACCGGCTGGATGACGCCACTGTGCCGGATGGATCGGGACAGTTCCTCCAACTTGGATGAGTCCATGACCATCCGCGGTTGAAGGCGATTCGGCGTCAGCCGGTCGAGGTCCACTTCGGTGGGACCCTCTCGCGGTTGCGTGGGCGGTGTCTCCGGAATGAGGGCGCTCAGACCGCGTCCCAGGGCCGGTCGTGTCTTCGCCATGTGGCCTGCTCCTGCCATCTCTCGTGCTGTCCGAGGTCACGCCGCCCACGATTGGGCGGCGAGTCCGACGTTTTCCCGATCCTTATCCCGGGTGCAAAACCTCTTCAGCCGGCCGCGAGCCTGTCGCGCGCTGGTGCGAACTAAGGCTGCCCAGCGAGGCGGAGCCAGCCTGGGCCCAGGACGGTTTGTGGCGACGCCTCGCTAGCCACTGGTGTCGGGCAGTTGCCGCGCGCTGTCGACGAGCATTTCCCGCGCGAGTGCCAGGTACGCCTCCGCCCCGGTGGACCGGACGTCGTAGAGGATCGCCGGCACGCCATAGCTGGGAGCCTCCCCGAGTCGGACATTCCGGGGAATGGTAGTCGTGTAGACCTTCTCCCCGAAGTGCTGCCGGACCTCCCCCGCCACCTGTTGCCCAAGCCGCGTTCTCCTATCGGTCATCGTCAACAGCACCCCTTCGATCTCGAGTGCCGGGTTCAATCCGGCGCGGACGCGGCCCACCGTGGCAATCAGCTCAGCCAGGCCTTCGAGGGCGAAGTACTCGCAGTTGAGCGGAATGAGCACCGTGTCGGCCGCCACGAGAGCATTGAGCGTCAGTAACCCTAGCGACGGTGGGGTATCTATGAAGATGTAGTCGTACCGTCCACGGGCCTGCCGGAGCAGCGGACGCAGTCGACTCTCGCGGTTGGGTAAACCCACGAGCTCGACCTCGGCGCCGGTCAGATGGCGGTTCGCAGGAATCACATGGAGACCGGAGACCGCGGTCGCTACCTCGAACTCGGCCGTGTCCGGCGCGTTCATCGTCGTCAGCGCCTCGTAGATCGTGCGCCCGACCGACGCCTTTTCCTTCAGTCCGATGCCGCTGGTGAGATTAGACTGCGGGTCTAGGTCGACTAGCAGCACAGTGCGATCGCCCATTACGAGCGAGGCAGCTAGATTGATGGCGGTCGTCGTCTTACCGACACCGCCTTTCTGATTGGCGATCGCGACGATCTTCCCCATGTGTCGATCGAGGTATAAATTTGGCTATACGACCAATTTACTACATCTGCGCCTGGTTGTCACCCATACTACCCTCTGTTTGGACTGGAGTGCAAGTGCAGTCCAGAACAGATGTTCCACGTGGAACATTTTGCATCCTATCGAGCGGCCGCTGACCCTCTCGGCCCCGATCTCTTGTGCTGTGGTCCGACCGGTCCTTGCGGCGCGGTACACGACTATCCGATGTCATGGGGCGCAGACGCGCATTGCGACGACGGTCGGACGGACCATCGGTGATCCGCCGTGCGACGCTCAAATCTCCAGAGCCAGACCGTCTCGTATCTTGGGCTACGTTGAGGCTGGTAAGACCCTGACTCGGTAAGGTTGCCGTGATGGACCGCTGGAGTGCCCTGGCACAGGCCAGCCCGCCGCCATGACGAACCCGTCTACTACGTCAAAGAGTCATCTTCCCCCAATTCTGGTCGTTCCTCGGTCCGGTCAGGTCCCAGAACGGTCGCCTGGTAACCTTCGCAGAGCGAACCGCGCGCGACCCGGTTCGCCAGCCAGGAAGTCCAAAGAACCGGGGCAAACGTGCCAGGGCTCACGTGGCGCGACAAGATCAACAACCAGCCGGGATACCCAAAAGCGTCCGAGTGATTCAAACGTTGACGATTAAGGCGTTGCGAATTCAAGCCGAGCAGCCCGCAGGCCTCCGCCAGCCTTCGGAACACGGCAGCACTGAACCGACGATCTCCTTCGGTGAGACAGAAATTGCGGGACTGGCCTTACGTCTTCTGCAGAACCTCAAGCCGACTGCCGCTCGACTCCACCAGCGGGTACGTCGCCTTCCACCGCATCGGCGGCCGCACAGCGTCCGCCACGTCCACCTTTGCACTCCCCCTGAATAGGAGGAGTCTTCCCCCGACCTTCAACAATCCCTCCAAGAGATGCGTCTCGACCCGGACGGCACGTGCCGTCACAACGTCTGCCGCCTCACGCAAGTCCGGTCGCCTCAGCAGCTCCTCATAGCGGCAGGTCTCCACCACTACGTCCTCCAGGCACAGCACGCGCACGACTTCCCGGAGGAACGCCCCCCTTCTCATCCTCGGCTCGACCATCCGCAGCCGCAACCCGGGCACAGCCAACTTCATCGGCACCGCTGGCGATCCTCCACCCGACCCGATATCGACGATCGAACAGACACCGCCTCCCAGTATCCCCGCCGCCACCAGCGGCTCCACGACCAACCGATCCAACCCCTTGTCGTCATCGGAGAGCCCCGTTAAATTCATCCGTCGGTTCCAGCGCAGCAGCAACTCGACATAGCCCGCCAGCGCATCCATCGCACGCCCATCGATCGCCACACCAGCCTTCGCCGCCCGCACTCCGATTCGACCTGCCAGGCCCAGACTTTCCATATCGGTTTTGCCGACCCAGCCTCTCCGCGGCCTCTATTTATTCGTTTTTAATTCGCCCCACCGCTTCACATACGCGCCCAGCACCGCCACCGCCGCCGGTGTCACCCCGGGCACCCGACCCGCCTGGCCCAGTGTCTCCGGTCCCACCTCGCTCAGACGCTCCACAACCTCCCGCGACAACCCCGGCACCGCCGCGAACGAAAATCTGGCCGGGATCAGTCGGCGCTCGTCCCGCTCCCGCCGCGCGACCGACGCCTCCTGTCTCTTCAGATATCCTTCGTACTTCACCACCGTCTCCACACTCGACATCTCCACCGCCGCACTGTCCCGAACCGTCTCAAGCTTTACCACACCCCGATCCGCCAGCGACGCCAGCGTCACCCCTGGTCGTTTTAGCACCTGCGACGCCACGACTGTCCGCCCGCCCTCGCGCACCCTCGCACGGCGTACCCGCTCCACGTTGCGCTGGTACCGCGACCGCCGAGCCACGAACCGCTCCCAGCGCTCATCATCCACCAGACCCACTTCCCGGCCAACTGCGGTCAGCCGCAGGTCCGCATTGTCAATCCGCAGCAACAGCCGGTGCTCAGCACGTGACGTGAACATCCGGTACGGTTCGAGACATCCTTGCGTCGTCAGGTCGTCTACCATCACCCCGATATACGCCTCGTTCCGGCCCAGCACCCATCCCCCCAACCCTCTCGCCGTCCGCACCGCGTTCACACCGGCCACAAGTCCTTGCCCTCCCGCCTCCTCATACCCGGATGTCCCGTTGATCTGTCCGGCCAGATACAACCCTTTCACTAACCGCGTCTCCAGTGTCGGCCTCAGCTCGGTCGGCTGGATGAAGTCGTACTCCACTGCGTAGCCCGGCCGCAGCATCACCGCTGTCTCCAGGCCCGGCAGGGCACCGATCACCTCCTGCTGCACCTCCTGCGGCAGGCTCATCGAACAACCGCTCACGTAGATCTCCCGAACATCCACCCCTTCCGGCTCCAGAAACACCCGATGCGCCGCCCGCTGCGGAAACCGCATTACTTTGTCTTCAAGCGACGGGCAATAGCGAGGCCCGATCCCCTTGATCTGCCCGTTGTAGAGCGGCGACTGGTCGCGGTGCCGCCGCACCAGCTCATGAACCTTTTCGTTCGTGTGCAGAACGTGACAGCAGATCTGAGGCCGCTCGACCGGGCCGGTCATGAAGGAGAACGGTACCGGCGGCCGATCCCCGGGCTCTTCCTCAAATGCGCTGAACTCGATGCTCGCCCGGTCCAGTCGCGGCGGCGTGCCCGTCTTCAAGCGCCCCCACACCAGGCCGAGCCCCTTCAGTGATTCCCCCAGCATGCCCGACGCCGCTTCGCCGACCCGCCCCGCCCTGTACTGCTCCCGACCGACATGAACCAAGCCGTTCAAGAACGTCCCAGTCGTCACCACGAGCGCCCGACAGCGGTACCGTTCCCCTCTCTCCAACTCCACGCCCTCAACGCGACCGCCCTCCACCACCACAGCCCCCACCCGCCCGATGATCCACCCGATGTTCGGCTCCGCCTCTAGTCGCGCCCGCATCCATCCGGCGTAGCGCCGCTTGTCCGCCTGCGCCCTAGGCGACCAGACCGCCGGTCCACGACTCCGATTCAATAGCTTGAACTGAATCGCCGTCGCATCGATCGCCTGACCCATCAACCCGCCCAGTGCGTCGATCTCCCGAACCAGATGCCCCTTCGCCGTCCCCCCGATCGCGGGGTTGCAGGGCATGTGCGCCACCGTCTCCCGTGACAGCGTGCACAGCCCCACCGAGCACCCTAGGCGCGCGGCGGCATGCGCCGCCTCTACACCGGCGTGTCCGGAACCGATTACGATCACGTCGTAGTCGGGATTCATCGTTCCTCGTTTGCGCACCACGTCTCGGCGATCACGGACCACGCTGCCAGCCTGCTCCACCGCCGAGTCCGGTCCCTGGCCCCGGTCACTTCCCGATACAAAACCGCTCGAAGATGTGCCGCAGCACGTCGTCTGGGGTCCGTTTTCCGGTCAACTCGTCGAGCGCCGCGCTGGCGCGCTGCAGGTCCGCGAGCACGAATTCCTCCGCCGCCCCGTTCACCGCGGCTTCCTCCGCCGCACCCAGCGCCTCGGCGACGCGCTCAAGCAACCCGATGTGGCGGCTGTTCGCCACCCCCGGTGTGTCGCGCAGCGACTCGCCTTCCGTCAGGATATCCCGCAGCCTGCCTCGCAGGCGGTCCAACCCCTCGCCCGTGCGGGCCGATACCTCGACAATCACGCTTTCCCCGTCGAGCGGCAACGCCCCCACGGCCCAGCACTCCGGCTCATCCACCTTGTTCACCGCCACCACGCGCCGGCGCTGCGCCGTCTCTTCCAGCACCGTCCAGTCTTCCGGCCCGAGCGCGCGCGAGCGGTCAAGCACGACGACCGCCGCCGACGCCACCTCCAACGCCTGGCGGGCCCGCAACACCCCTTCCACCTCCACTGGCCCGCTGGCCGACCGAATCCCAGCCGAGTCCACGAGGGTCACCGCCAACCCGTCGAGATCCATCACATCGGTCACCAAGTCCCGCGTCGTCCCCGCCACTGGCGCGACGATCGCGCGCGCGACGCCAAGCAGCCGATTGAAGAGACTCGACTTGCCCGCATTCGGTTTTCCCAGTAGGACTACCTGGCATCCTTCGCGGATGAGTCGCCCGCGGCCGGCATCGCCGAGCAGCATTTTCACCTGCTCCAGGATGCCGCCGACCTCAGCACCGACCGCCGTCGCCGCCACGAAGTGATAGCCCTCCTCCGGGAAATCCAACGACGCTTCCAGACGGGCGACCAGGTCGAAGAGTTGATCTTCGATCGCTGACATCCGCCCCGTAATCGTGCCTTCGAGCTGGTCGAACGCGACACGTGCCTGTAAAGGCGTCACCGCGTCTACCAGGTCAGCGACTGCCTCGGCCTGCACCAGATCAAGACGGCCGTTTAAGTACGCCCGCAGCGTGAATTCGCCCGGCTCCGCCTGTCGGGCACCGGCGGCCCGCGCGAGCGCGACGATCCGGTCCAGCAGCAAGGGGCTGCCGTGCGCACTGATCTCCACGACATCGTCTCCGGTGTAGGAGCCCGGGCGCGGAAAGGACGTCACAACGACCTGATCGATCGCGGTCGGGCTCGCCGCCCCGGTGTGGTCGAGAATCCTGGCCACGGTCGCATGTCGCGGTCGCAACGGCCCAGTGCGATCCAGTAGGGTCAGGGCTATGGGTGCCGCCCGGGAGCCGCTCAGGCGTACCACACCCAAGCCGCCTCGGCCTGGCGGCGTGGCGACCGCGACGATCGTGTCGTCGGGGGTGAACAAGTCTGCAGTGGCCCGTCCCGAAGGCCATCCGACCCCGGAACGCTTGGTCGCCCGCGGTGCTCAATTGCGGCGTGTGGGCTCGGTGACCGAGATCAGGACGGTCTTCAGGAACGCATCGCCGATACTCTCTGAGGACACACTCAGGTCCTCGGCCACGGCCAGATGTACGATCCGCCGGGCGTATGGATTCAATGGTCCGATTTCCTGGGTCTCACCACTCGCCCGGACACGCTCAGCGAGCAGAAGTGCCGTCTGCTTGAGCTCCTCGTCCTTGCTCTTCCGGTAGTCCAGACAATCGACGACGATGTGGCCCTGCGTGTGTTCCCTACGGAATACCGCGTTGACAACGTGCTGCAGCGCGTCCAGCCCAGCGCCCTTGCGCCGCAACAGCACCTCGCCTCCGTCCCCGTCGAGCGAGATCAGGGTGCCATCTTTGATCGGGGCAGACGCCACGTCCACGGACAGGCCCATTGCGGTCGTGACCGCCTCGACGAACGTCACCATCCGGGTTTCGAGATCCTCTGTCACCGTACACCCCTGGTCACGACCGACCCTTTCGGCGCGGCCGTCGCGCGCCCTTGCCCTGGCGCGCCGGCGCCGCCTTTTGGCTCTCTGACCCCTCGCTCGCCGACCCGGCGTCCGGCCCGGAGGCCACGGCCACTTTCTTCAACTGCCGTTCCGCTGGCGCCGCCTTTTGGCTCTCTGACCCCTCGCTCGCCGACCCGGCGTCCGGCCCGGAGGCCACGGCCACTTTCTTCAACTGCCGTTCCGCTGGCGGTCGTACCTGGCGTGTGCGGGGCGGGCCGGCAATTCGGTTCGTCACCAGTTGCTGGCCAATACCGATCAGGTTACTCGTCAGCCAGTAAATCACCAGCCCGCTCGGTGCCCACAGGAACATGAACGTGAACATGACGGGCATCAGCATCATGATCTTCTGCTGCATCGGGTCGGCGCCCGCCGGCTGCAACCGCTGTTGGAAGACCATCGAGGCCCCCATCACGATCGGCGTGACGTACAGCGGATCGTGAAGCGACAGGTCGGTGATCCACGCTATGAACGGAGCGCCGCGTATCTCGATCGCCATCGACAGTAACCGGTAGAAGGCAAACAGGATCGGCATCGTGAGCAGCATCGGCAGACACCCGCTGGCGGGGTTGACGCCGCGTCGGCGATACAGCTCCATCACCTCCTGATTCATCTTCTGCTTGGCCGGGTCGGTCGCCTTGAGGTTGGCGTAGCGCGCCTGGACCGCTTTCATCTCAGGCTGCAACTCCTGCATCTTACGCATCGACACCACACTCTTGTGTCGCAGCGGGAAGATCGCGACATTGATCAGCAAGGTGAGCAGAATGATCGACCACCCGTAGTTACCGACAAATCCGTAGATCCACTTCAGTGTTCGATGCAGCGGTACGACGAGCATCGACAGCCAACCAAAATCGATCGCCCGCACCAAGTCGGGGTGGACGGCGCTCAGGAGGTCGAAGTCCTTCGGTCCGACAAAGACCAGCAGGTCGGCCGTCCCCATGTCGACCGTAAGATCGAACGCGACTAAATCGTGGTCCAACTCGACAGCCGAGACCGGGTTGTAGTCGACCCGGCTCTCCCGTGCACCCGGTAACGCGGCGACCAGAAAGTAGTGGTTGTCGACACCGACGAAATTGAACTGACCCTCGTAGGT